>Ga0209092_10000815_pt1 | contig 31439 bp, 20 predicted proteins | sample FraStrMetagenome_FD_187446 | JGI IMG/M metagenome (GOLD analysis project Ga0209092, IMG submission 187446) | Marine eukaryotic phytoplankton communities from Arctic Ocean - Fram Strait ARC3M Metagenome (SPAdes) (version 2) | ecosystem: Environmental > Aquatic > Marine > Oceanic | place: Fram...
CTTCTTCTGATAGCTCTATAAAAAGTGAATCCAACGTAATAACAAGTGAAAGAATCCAATGATGAAAACCTCCGCAATAGCCTAAAACCTTTCAGTCCCGGAAAACGCCATCTTCTCCACGTTTGATTCAATAAAATGCTTTCCACGTTACGTAACACTCGAGTTTTTTAGAGAGATTTTAGGAATGACCTTAACGTAACTGAACGTTTGTATGTACGCCAATAAGAAGTTTGATACAAAACAGGAATTCCGATTGAGACAAACATTATCCGCTAAATCAGTTGATGAAGAGTTCAAAAACTAGAAGTCACCTTTGATAGAGGTGCAATGACTTCAAAAGAAAAAAACACAGCCCCTGTATCTAAATTATCGTACAAGCGCATTTTATCTGCAGCTGCTTCAAAGTCAGTCCTAGACAATTCTGCTTATAGTACATCGGATGAAGAACAAGACGAAATGAAGAATCTCAGCAATAATATGGATTCGGATGAACACGATGCAGAACAATATCATCACACCTCTTTTGTACTTAACAAAGATCTTAAAGAGAAAGAAAATGAAGACAACTCTTCCAACAAAGGAGCTCAATCATTTACCCTACCTCCTCCATCAGAAGAACTCAAAGCTGTATTGCCCGACATTCAAGACCGGAAGTGCATCTTAGGATGTCTTGCTTCCATTCTTGCTTCATATGCAGACTGCAATGATGACGATTTTAAAAATATGAAAATGAAAAAATCTTTCCAAAAAGAATATCAAAGCAACGAGACGCAGCAACATTTAGGTCGACGATTTTTATTTTTTTGCAAATTTTTAGAGCAATGTTCGTTTCTGATGTACTTGGAAACCTCTCAAGCGCGAGCTTTTTTTCCAATGCTGCATCGATTAACTCAGATTCGAGATTTTTCAGCTGTCGATGATATTGTTGATTCGCCCACGCCCAGCCCTAGCTCAAGCAATCATGATCTTGAATCCATCAACACAAATAAGGACAAAGCTGAAAGCATAGATGATGTACCAACCAAAGATATGCAGAAGAATCTATCATCATTATCCCTAAATGCCCCTCTCTTTAATTCACCAAATTATCACCTTATTCAACCGTTTCTACAAACGCTTACACCAGGATCAGGATTTCCATGTGTTGCCTTTCTTCTTTCTCAGTACTTACTCCAATCTATCCGTGGATATGATGCCAGAACACGATATGCCTTCAAACAATTGTCACTTCTGATTATCCAACACGAGAACCAAATTCCAGCATCCGAAGCTCTTTCCAAATTTGAAGGATTGGAAGTCTATCTAGCCCAAAAATTACTTGAACATCATGCAGTAGCAAAAGAAAATGAAATCAAAAATGGTGAATCTAATGATGTATCCACAGCTTCTAACACCACAAGTCCTGGCAAAAAGAATGGAAAAGGAAAACCTCGTAAGAATGCCATTATACGAGGATTGAAAATTACATCTGCAGGTGTTTTAGCAGGAACATTGTTTGGGATTACGGGAGGACTCGCTGCTCCAGGAATTGCAGCAGGTATTGCTGCTTTCGCTGGATCAGCTGCGACTGCAGCAACCTTACTAAGCTTAACTTCTACTTCTGCTATATCCGTATTATTTGGAATTGGTGGAGGTGGATTGGCTGCTTATAAAATTCATCGTAGGACCAAAGGTTTGACAGAGTTTACCTTTCGAAAGGAAACGAATGAGACTAGTTACTTGCATTGTGTCGTTTGTATGACTGGGTGGTTACGAGATATATATGACTTTCAACGCCCTTGGGGTATCACACCGAAATATCCAACACTACCTGAGAAAGAGAAATTAGAACGTTTTTATTCCAAGGTAAACCCTGATAATGTTGGAAAATGTGGAAAAATTGCTTTACAGTGGAAAGGGGAAGAAAAGGAATTGTATCAAGTTATAAAGGAAAAATATGGAGTAAATCCAGACGAAATTTGGGATGATGAAAAGGTTGAATATGGACTAAGCGGTAAAGAGGAAGGTATTGTTTTATCATTACTGAAAGGTATGGGTGTTAATGTGGTCCCTAAAAGTGTCAGAGAAATCAGAGAAGAAGCTGCAAAGAAGAAAAATCCAACAGGCCCAAGTTCTTTTTCAACAAAAGCAAATGATAATTCCTCTAAATTCAACCTTCTTCGGAACAAAAAAACAGTTGTAAATGAGTTATGCGAACAAAATACAAGGGATGAGTCACCTATGCTCACAAATTCAACAGTTCAAGAAATACGAGAAAAGAAAATCAGTTTAGAAACTTCCACTATCTCCACAAGTGCCATTACTGTGTCAACTTCTACACCGACATCAAAAAATTCTTTATCAGGCAACAGCTCTACCATTCGATCACCCTGGTCATTCCGTCATTTATATTCCGGAGAACTCTACACTATTCGATTTGAATCACTCCTCCTACTAGAACTTTGTGATTCTGTCACGGATTTAGCCGTTGATCTTGTCGGAACAGCCACCAAAGAAATACTGAAACAAACTGCTATTCATGCGCTCATATCAGCTGTTGCTCTACCAATTGCAATGGTTAATGCTGCTAATATGATTGATGGAACTTGGACGCTTGCCATTGAACGAGCGGAAGAAGCAGGAATTGAATTGGCAAAAATATTATCTTCGAAAAAAGCTGGTTGTCGACCAGTGACACTTGTTGGTTATAGTATGGGTGCTCGAGCTATATATGTTTGTTTGAAGGAATTGGCTCGGATGCAAGAAGAATGGGCAGAGGGTTTAGATACACGTGAGCCAGCTAGTATAGTGGAAGATGTAGTGTTGATGGGAATGCCGAATCATCTAAGTTTGGGTAGCTGGGCAGGTATACGAAGGATTGTCTCAGGAAGACTGGTAAATTGTTATTCAACAAAAGATTGGATACTTGGATTAATGTTTCAATATAAACGTATTAGTGGATTGGGAAGGAAAGTTTGTGGCACTTCCAAAGTAGAAGTCCCTGGCGTTGAGAGCTATAATGTGACTTCATTCATACAGAGCCATACCGATTATTGTTCAGCTGTGGAGGATATTTTGAAACTAGTACAATTCGGACTACCTCGAGATTTTGTGAATAAAAATAATCAATCAACTGCAAGTGAAGATGATGAAGATCAAGAGAGTATATTAGAAGTAGACGAAAGTGATGACACATCGTCTACAGTAGCGAGTGCTGACATCAATAGTAATGCAAACACAAAATAACGCTATGATAATAACCACTAAAACATATTTTATTACATCAATTGTCTCTGTGTATTAGATTTTGAAAAGTTGGGTAAGAGAGGCATTCTTCATTGTTCCATTATAAATCGATTATTTGAAGAAAATGAGCCTAAGCCTAGGAAAATATATTCCTAAATTTTTCTTCAAAAATCAGATGAATACTTGTAAGATGAATGAAGCGATCAGACGGTATTTGCGTACTTCATCTTTCTACCGTACCTTCTTCTCCCATAACAAGTCTATTCACGCCATAAAATACTAAAACGAGGAAAGTAACAAATGCTCTAAATACAACTATTATGTAACATCTTAATTGTTTTTCATCAGCACATACGATGGATCCTGTACTTTTTTCCTGGAGACATATCCCTGATAATCTTTCGTAAACTTCGAGACAAATGTCATTTTATTCACACTGCACTTTGGACATTTATATATTTGTTTGGTCTACCATTGATTTTAGTGTGTTCTATTTTTTTCATTCGAGTGCTCTGATTCTCTGTAATGTTTGTAGCGTGCAGGATGAGAGAAACTCATTGTCAACATTTTTAAGTATATTGGTACTTTTCTCACAAAAGTTTCTCCTTCATGGATCGAATCTGTGAAGTGGATGAATCGTGGCTATTCCTTTTCATCTGTGTTTGCACTTCACATTCCTTTTTCTTTCTCTTATTCTCTTATTCAAAAATTATTTATTTAGGGAAGAGACAAACAGGCGCTTAGTTAAAAGATAAAGGAAGAAATTTATTAAATATTTCGAATATGGATACTACATCTATCTAATTACAATAGACACATGGTTATATTTAATAGTAAAAGGAGGGCGAACTTGGAAAGTTTCGGGCGCGAAACAAAAATGTAACGCTCAAAGTGCAATTTTTTTATTTTTTTGTTAAAAAAGGAATTACTACCTTCTTAAAGAACGGGAAAGATATTTCTGTTCAAACAATTAACACATTAAAGACAAGCAACTGCTGACAAGACAACCGGACGAGTTAAAGATGACCAATAATATTGATACAGGATACGTCCACATGGGTAAATCTGGAGTAGTTCCTGGACAAACCACTGGAGGTCTTCCCGATCTTGGATTAGACGACCCCAATCTCTCTCAAGAAGACAAAGATCTTCGTCTCGCCATCGCCTTGCAACAACAAGAAAATGCCCAGGTTCTCGAAAATGCAAAACGAAGGAAAGCAGCTGCTAATAAATCCAACTTTTTTCGTACTGGAAGATCAGGTGTGAATACACGTTTGGCTCATGTACGGGATAAGGACCATGGTGCTTATTCTGTGCCCAGTGCTTATGGAGGTGCTGCTTCTACGGCTGCTAATGCTTATAAATCAATGGAAGATGCATATGCACCACCAGGAACTGGACCCACTGGAAATGCTCAGCAAGATGCTGATTTGAAGTTGGCAAAAGATCTTCAAAGTGTTGAAGCTACATCCATTAGTGCTGCAGTGGAATCAGATAAGTTGGCGAAATTGGTGGCTGAAGAGACTGCTGCTTCTGAACATCGCACCCAACGTAGTGGAAAGCAATCTTTTAACAAGGTTAGTTGAAATTAAAATTTCATGTGTTAAACTGCGTCTAAGTTTGTATTTTGGTAAATTGCATCTAATTTTGCTGTTTTTACTTCTTTTCAGAAACACCTTCCTTAAATGCATCAAAAAACCATCTTTGCAGAGGTATTTGACTGGAAAAATCCATTAGACCTTCTTCTGTCCACCGTCCATCAAGAGTTGTTCAAAGTTAAATTATGCCAATTATCATGGACCATACTAAATAAAAATAATCTCAGTGTTTAAATATGAATTATCCCAATGCTTTTATGTTGAAATTCTATGCAAGAATGAATTGAATGAAAAGAGCCATTTCTATTTTCACGATAAAGTTATAAACTTTTGCTATTTTTGTAACCTTTTCGTGTTATCTTCTTTCAACCTTTTCATGAAAAGGAGGAGACAACACTGCCGAAAGTCGAGTCCCATGTTTCTAAATCTGGGTTGTGACGCAAGGCATTGGCTATCACGTCCTCTGGAAGACTTGTCATTTCATTCAAACCTTCCAATTTCTCAAAATTTCCGAAATAAATTGTTTCATTTGAAGGCAATACAAAAAATAGTTGAGGATAATTTGCTCTTATTCCACTAATTTGAAATAGCGCATTCCGGCTTGAAAGAGGATAAAAATGTTGCGGAAGAATGCAGTTTTATGATTAGTAATAAAAATCGCCGAATTGAATTCAATCGTATGAAGTAATAAACTTCAGCGTAACGGAATAGGATCTTACCGCTCACGTTGATTCGGATCCATACCATTGACTGTCTCAAACGGAATGAGCTTGGCTTGAAGTAAATTCAACGTTTTTGTCTGATTATCTGCCTGTACCCTATCAAACACGCCTACAGATATAAGTACTAGCACCTTTTTTTCACTGGATGAACAATTTGAACTCATTTTGGGACTGCGGTTTGTTTGCTTAGACTCTATGAAATGAAACTGATTTGATTATTTGTGGGTTTTGCAATGTTTGTAGCAAAAAATGATTTTAGAAAGCAATCAATTCTTAGATTTTATGCACTTAAGAGGAGTGAAGATGGTTGGATAGGATAGATATTAAATCAATACTGATGTTGGAATGTATTTTGAGAGCAACTGATGCTTTTCTACTTTTCACTTCGTCCGTCCCGGCAACGATGTTTTTGAAATTTTTGCTACGTTTGACTATTCTGGATTGAAATATGTAGCATACGTAGATAGTTTTCAATTTTCGACTTAAGGATCATCAACAAACATAATTGTTCTGGTCACAAATTATTGAATCTTGATCGGAACCTTAATCTTTCGTGATGCTCACACCGCATTTGTAACGAATCAAAACACGATGCAATTAAATCAAAACCATTCTTGCTACAACTTTTTCTCGGCAATTTGTTTTGCGTTCAAACTTTACTTTCATTCATCTTGTACATATCCCTTCTCTTTCATGCAATATTGATGGAAATAACAAAATCATGTTTTGCAATCATCCCTGATTTGGCAAATCGATTAAAAAACATATTATGAAATAAGTTAATATGGTAAAGTACACCATTGCTTACATCCTGATCAACTTGTATCTAGAAACACATAAACAAATCAATATAAGCCAGTAGCCCGTGGTATGTTTAAGTAATCCCATGTTCAGAAGGTTGAGATGAAGTCGTTGGTGATCAATTTCATTAAAAATACAAAAGTCAATTAATCTATGGAAGGAATGATAGTATCAGTATTATTCCTCTTTCCACATTTTCCCGACTATGAATTTTTGTTTCCTTTTGATTTTGATCTAGAGTGAATAGTATTACATTTATTTAGACTATTGCGTGAGCTAACGTTGTGAACCAAGATAAAAAAACTTGACAGTGAAACTGAAAACCAAAGTGATGTTGAGATAATACAGAATACAAAAATGGGATTATTGTGTATTTGGCACATCAATACTTAAAAAGAATTGAGATTTGACGACAAGAGTCTTAATGTGCGTTTTACAACCGAAGCATATTTTCTAAGCGAGTCGCTTCACTTCGTGACAATGCTTTGGGATGTTTGATAACAATTTCTCATCCTTAACTAGTAAGCCATTCCATTTCATCACCAATGTCCAATGAAACGAAAAATAAAGATGGGTCACATGCCTGTTGATAAAGTGCCTTACGAGTCAATGACTAAACGCAAACAGGTTTTCAATCCTCCCAACATGCTCTCATGATAGCGACATAAATGCAACAAATTAAAATGAATGACCGATAATGGCAGAAAAGTGTCTTTGAGGCGCTACTTTTTTAGAGTCATTCCAGAAAAAAAATGAAAAATTTGGTTCTCTTGCGGATCATCCATGCGTGACAGAATCATTCACGTGTGATCTCTCTCCACGATGATTTATCCATACATGCACATGTTACTTCTATTATTTTGGTTGTTTGCCAAATGTGTTGAAACCATGTTGCAATGAATTTATTGATGAGACAACAATGTGACATGTTTTCAGTACAAAATCTTCAGAAATCATGAATTGGATATTTTACGATTTTTTAATTAAATCAACCTGTGAATGTTCACGTACGAACAGAGAATGTAATCCTGCTGTTTCAAAATTCCTTGATTACGCTACAGCAGATGAGAAGAAAACTGCATATCGTTATACGGAGATAGGATTCTTTCTATGTTTACACATATGATTCATTTTTCACAATTGAATCATTACGACAGGAGTAAATCAGAAGTTTCACATCTATGAAACTGCTTATTCTATTTGTTGGATACTTCCACATAAAAATATTTATTCGTTTTTCATTCAAATGAATGTGGTTAGAATTCATCCTAGTTGTTTCGAAGCTTGATTGAAGAGTTTCGTAATATAATTCAATTTTTTTATTTGAATTATGCTAATAACTATCGAATCACATGTATATACATAGAATAAGAATTATAAGAATGAAGTCAAAATTGGAAAACTGTTCATCTCCGTCTACTTTTCGACGGTCCGATTTAGAATTAATTTTAGGTGGAGCAAACGAATCTTTCACTACAGCTACATTTATAGACTTCGACCAAAATTTAGTCACATGAATTATGAAAAGTTCATATAATTAGGAAAATGGGAATCAATTTACAAGATCTATTTACACGATCATAAAAATATTCGTTTTAGAAAATGATTACCTAACTGACTATGTGGATTTCGAAACCGCATTGCCTATCATATTTCATTGCCTCATATATCCTACATACGGTTCTGCAAGTTCCCCGCAAGAACTATACTAGAAAACGAGCAGACGAAGAGATATTCTTTGAAATAGAACGAAAAGACTTATAAATTTGAGAGGCACAACTCACTTCATCCTATAGCTCTTTTTTTTTGTATGACCGAAAGAGTATTTTGCAGAAGTCTTTGATAGCAAACCACCTGTTAAAAAAGTGAGACTCCAATCCTTTTTTTCCAAAAGCGAAAAAAGTCACAGCATTTACACACGTCGTAGAACTATCAAATTAGTTCTACCAGCCGCAGTACAAGTTCCGAATTCGTGAACCATCATTTTTGAAAATTTTCTAATACCAATTCAATAAGAAGATTTGTCTACCTAGATCATAAAATGCCATCGAAAAAGTTTGTATCACCTCCATCGCACGTCGACCAAAATATTCATCGCCTAGATCCATCTGATATGAAACCTCGAACATCTAAGAATGTGGACCTTAGCCGTACCACTATCTATCAAGTGGATTACACCTGTGTCAACGCAGGAAAAACGGTCTCCGCCACAAAGCGTCGAATCCGATGGAGATTTGGATTTGCATCTGCAGCAGCTATAGATGCAGGTGACATGGGACCTCAATGCCGAGGAGAAGAACATGAAATCATTTTGAATTGGAGTTTGACATCCGGAAAACGAATTGTGCTCGTTGATGGAAATGAAGTTTTTGCGGAGATTAAACCTTACGAAACCACCTTGGAATATGCATGGGAGATGAAGGGTGGACATGTAGTAAAGATTCGTGGAAGTGTTGCTCCTAAAATGTGGAAGGATACCACAGAAAAACAATTTGAAATGTGGTTGAATGGAAAGAAATTTTCTGATTTTTCTCAAATTTTTGAATTAGGACGAGTTTCTACCAGAAGTGCCCCCAGGAAGACCGTCAATGCCACCACCACTACCCGCAGCTCTCGCAATAGAAAGATGCCAGAGTCAGAACAAGTAGACTGGCCTCAAGAAACTTTTTATAGTAACAATACTCCCACAACTGCTGGCTCTGAACAGTCATCCTTTGATTTTGCTTCTCGAGAAGGTGCAGTGAATACCTCAGTCTCCCAAATTCATGCTGCCCCAGCCCCCACATTTGATGAAATTCTGGAAATGAATTATACGGAACCCGTGGAACCCACTCCTAATTTTTTTGATACCCCATTGCAGCCTGCTCCTGTTGCTCAAGCACCAAATACCTTCGATTATGATGCACAATACAAACATAATTTGTTGAGCCAACAGGTCATGCAAGCATACCAAAATGCCCCTAATGTAATCTCACCGGGCAATATCGACCCTGCATTGGAAGATACTAAAGAAGAAGAATCAATTGTTCAACATCCACAAGAAGCTCTTGTCCCCGTCTTTGGAGGTGAAGAAACATACATCGCCCCTCGCACAAAATATGACGAAGAAGAACAAGATTCAGATGATGTTGCGAGCTTACTAAAAAAATTATGCAACTTGGAAGACATTTCAAGTGCTCCCAACCCTACAGGAAAATTAAGCATTATAAATGCATCCGAATCCAAGAAGAAAAAGGAACAACCAAATAAATCAACTCCCATTGCTCCTACCATAATTCAATCGACTGGTCCTCAACCCTCGTTGAATGATATCAAGACGATTCATGGAACATCCTCTCCCCCCACCAGTTCTCAAGAAGTCATGAAAGCACCACCTGCCTTTGTGGTTCCCCAGGGAGCCACAGCTGGAGCTCTTGTGGTTCATGGCAGTCAAACCAATCAATGGAATGCCCATGCTGCTCCACCCCTTCATCGTCCTACTAGATTTGGAATTGGTGCTCAAATGGGTCAAGGGTATGGTGACTACACATCTACCCATCAAAGTCATGGCACACATCCACAGAGTGTATATGCCAACATGTAAATTGTTGGTTGTTTTTTAGGATTATGATGATACTATGGCATGCTTTTTTATTTGGAAACAAATGCTGCCAGAAAGAAAGAGTGATTTAAGTCAGATTCGTCTCTTGAATAATTTAAAGTATATAAAAAAAAATTATGAAAAATATTGGTCTGTGATTTCTTTTTTTCGGTCTTATTATTTCATTAGAGGGTACACAAAATTGTGTATCCGACTTGATCTCATCCATACAATTGTTGCATCTTGATTGAATAATTCCACTCTTGCTTACTTTTGCAAACAATTCTAAATATCAAATACTTATGAGCGACATACAAAAGAACGTGTACTTCATTCATGCTTTTGATGATTATTGAGCCGCTACGCTTGACTCATACTTTGTCAGAGGTGATAAACTTCTACTAATACCGGATCGTTCCCCCATGCAATAAAAATTCAAGTTGTAATATTCTTAGTCCAGCTTTGGAAAATTCTGAGGATTTGATTTGATTTCGCATTCTTTTTTAGGCTTATTTTTACAATCGTCCAAAATAATCATCGAAATATGAATCTTCAACTCAAGTTGAGTTACATGATTTATAATTGTACTGCAATTTTAATAAGATACGTGTGATCTTTGTTACATGAAGCATGCTGCACATGAAAAGAAGCATCGCCATGTTTTTTTGAAGTTTGCTAAAGGAGTTCTACGGAGTGAAATCTTCCTCCATCTTAATCGTAATAAAATGACAGAGATATGAAAATGTTATGGCAGTTTATTTGTCAGAACCGAATTTCTCTTTAGACATCGCCTATTTAGGAGAAATTTGCACAATCATTTTAAAAAAAAAGTAGCATCATATTTTGGAAAGATGTCATAAATATTAGGTCGACACAATATATGGAAACAAAAATACCAAAAAAAACGCGAACAAGCAAGAATTGATCAAAACAATTAGAAAAAACCATCAAATTTTAAATAAAAGAACAATTGAAAAAATACAGAGTTATCATAATTATTCGAGCATCGATATTGTGTATGTGAAAATATGGGAAATGGTGGCGCACCTTATTTCGTATGAATTGTTCTTTTACAAAGTTCCGAATACATTTTATATAAATGATTTAGATTAAATAAGCTCACTAATTGGTTTCATCCTGCTTGAGTTTTTATCTTAGCTGTTTTACCGCTTTGAAGGACCTTTGCAGGTAAGACACTTGATATTCATGTACAATTTTTAGAGTTAGAAAATGAATAAAATGTATATACGATGTTCTTTTTCCAAAAATAGTTACAACAAGAGATCGAACACAAGAATATATGAAATTAGAGGGTATCTGAATACTTGCGGTCCGTCGACGAACGAAGGCATTTAAATCAGTTTAAAAACATCATATACAACAACAACCTCAAAAAGAATTCCGAGAACTTATTTACTTAATATTGACTCTGAATAGAAACAAAAGCACACGCTAAATGTGGATGTCAACAATGCGATACTTTGCTTTCAATTAAACAAAAATAACCAAATTAGTGCATAAATAAGGCTTTATTCAGGTATCTCCACTAAAGATCATCTGACTTTCTGTGTGCACCTATGTATATTTCGTAGGAATGCATCACTTCATTCGGAGAATTTTGTGAGGCTCATATTAATTAGACAACATAAAATGTGTCAGCAAGAAGATATCTAATTATGGTGCATTATGTACGCTGAAATGCGGATTTACTGTACGCAAAAAAGGAAAAATCAAAGATACCATCGCAAGGTATCACAAATTTACTGACAACCTTTTCTTCCTATCTTCTAGCGCCGATTACCTAATTCAAAGACAAGATGACTGTAGAAACACATTCGTCTTCCGGATTGAAAGAGCTCTCCAATGTTCGTGTTGGAGGAGGTTTTCTTAAGCGAATTCAGCATTTATCTTCCAGTACAGGAACCGAAATGATTTTTGGTTTGTTTCTCCCCACTAATAAGGTTGACTACACAAGTTCTACACCGGCCTTATTTTGGTTGAGTGGATTAACTTGTGATGATACCAATTTTTCGATGAAGGCTGGTCCTAAAGCATTCGAAGCTGCTAAAAAAGCTGTAAGTTAGGTTTCCTCAACTACTGTGGAGAGAAAGAAAAAACCCTGTGAGGTGCTTATTTTGTTAATTCGATTACTTTATTTTCATATGCAGGGTATTGCTATCATTATGCCTGATACTTCCCCTCGTGGAGAAAACGTCCCTAATGTAGATTCCTATGACATAGGTCAAGGAGCTGGATTTTACGTGAATGCTACTTCGGAACCGTACTCAACACACTACCGCATGCTTGACTATGTCACCAAAGAACTCCCATCATTATTATTGCAAAATTTTAACGTTGGTGGTGAATATAAATCTATTTCTGGACATTCTATGGGTGGTCATGGAGCATTGACAATTGCATTAAATAATCCACAGGATTGGGTAAGTGTTAGTGCCTTTTCTCCCATTTGTAATCCTACGAATTGTCCTTGGGGGAAAAAAGCTTTTGAGTCATATTTAGGAAGTGTGGAAGCTGGAAGTGAATATGATGCTACAATGATTTTACAAAACCTTGATGGCCCTTTGGAGCAACATGATGATATTTTGATAGAGCAAGGGCTATCTGATGATTTCTTAAAAGAACAACTTCACCCTCAAGCATTTGTAGACGCTGCATCTAAAATTGGCCAGAAGGTGACATTGAACATGCGTCCTGATTTTGATCACTCTTATTATTTTATCGCAGCATTCATTGAATCACATGTCGAATTTCATTCGCAACGCCTCTCAAAAAAACAACAAATGCAAGGTTCCTTGCAAACATATGATTTTTCATCCTCTCAAAACAAGCCCATCATTTGCAAAGCTATGGTAGCTCGTGCTCCTAAACAACCTCTAGCACTCGAAACTATTACTGTATTACCTCCTGGTCCATTTGAAGTTCGTGTCAAAGTCAAAGCTAATGCCCTTTGTCATACAGATGTTTATACTCTTGACGGATGTGATCCAGAAGGGCTATTTCCTTGCATTCTGGGACATGAAGCAGGATGTGTAGTGGAAAGTATCGGTGAAGGTGTGACTTCCATTGTAGTAGGTGATCATGTTATTCCATGTTATACACCACAATGCTGTGAGTCAAGCTGTATTTTCTGTCAGTCTCCAAAGACAAATCTATGCCCTAAGATTAGAAGTACACAAGGGCAAGGTGTAATGCCAGATGGAACTGTAAGATTCAAAGATTCGGATGGGAAAGATATTTTTCATTTTATGGGATGTAGCACGATGAGCGAGTATACAGTATTATCAGAAATCTCGTGTGCAAAGATTGACAAACGCGCTGCCCTGGAAAAAGTGTGTTTGTTTGGATGTGGTGTTAGCACAGGTTTAGGAGCAGTGTGGAATACATGCAAAGTTGAACCAAACTCATCAGTGGCAGTGTTTGGACTAGGCGCAGTTGTAAGTGTAATGTCGAGCTCGGTCGGTGTCAAAAAATAGAGTTACTTGTCCTCATTTTCTTTTTTATGTTTGAAACAAAAGGGTTTGGCTGTTATTCAAGGAGCTCAGATGGCTGGTGCGTCCACGATTATTGCTGTCGATATTAACCCGCAAAAATTTGTAATGGCCAAACAATTAGGAGCGACAATTTGTGTAAACTCGAACGATCTTCCCGAAGGGACCAAGAATATCCAGTCGCATATTGCAGGGAACTTAACTAAGTGGGGAGTTGACTATTCGTTTGATTGTACAGGAAACACAAATGTGATGCGTGCTGCTTTGGAATGCAGTCATCGCGGATGGGGAACTTCATGTGTAATCGGTGTTGCTGCCTCTGGGCATGAGATCTCAACAAGGCCATTCCAGCTAGTAACTGGTCGAGTGTGGAGAGGAACGGCGTTTGGGGGCTTCAAGAGTCGTAAGGATGTTCCGTTGCTTGTGGAAAAAAACATGAAAGGAGAGTTAGATATTGACCATTATATCACACATAAATTGCATGGTGTAGAAAAGACAAATGAGGCGATAGATGCTTTGCACAGCGGGGATTGCTTAAGAGCAGTAGTCATGTATTGAAAAGTATGAAGTTATACTTTAGAATTCAATATGTTTGAGGCACAATACAATGATACTCTCTATATCATAGTATAAGAAGAATAATTAAGGTAGTTTGAAGGAGATTGGCATTGTTTATTGATGCATTTGTTTTCATGATATAATTGACAAAGATCTAGTTTTCTATGTTTCATAGATTATTACAAAAACTTCATTTTTGTGTACCTTGCAGTTATGCATCAAAAATTTTCTAATGTAACAACAACTTGTTGAATACGAACAAGTAGTACTGTAACCATTGAAAAAAAGTAAGCACTCTTTTTTATACTAGATCGCTAATGTTTTCGGTTGTGCTTGGATCAGTAGATGAAAATAAATCCAAATAAATTGCTCACTAATAAGACACTAAGATTTCTGAGCATTCTTGTATGGAGAAACTCTTGTATAACTAAGCTTGGATCAAATGTGATGAAGAATTCATCATCTTTGCGGCTTCTCAAGAGAAATGTTTTTTTGCAGGTAATCTTGATGATGATTGTAAGTTTCCTCACGAGTACTGAATTACATTCTAACGTCTTTTACAAAAGATTTCCAATGAAGGATGAATAGAAAAATGTTGAGCAAACAAAGTTGATACTCTGGGTCTTTTACAGTTTAAAATTTTTTTTTGACAAAGTTAACATTGTGCATTCTTTTGAAAATTCTATTATAAAGATAAAGAAGGTGTTACTTTAGTGTTTGACCTCATTCCTACGCCTGAGTAGAGTGGTACAAATGAAACTTTAACCAATAATCTAGACATCTAAAGGTGTTTTACCATATCTATCTTTCTCGGCATAGGACACACCTTTCTTCATTAAATATTTAATGAATCTTTCCCGCTTATTTTCGAATGCCCACCACATCGGTCCTCTTCCATCGCTGCTTCGAAGGAATGCAGCAGATGGATCAGACTTCAGGTAAGCTTTAAAAGCGTCAAAATCATTTTTGTCTATGAATTCCCAGAGAATAGTTGTTTCGTCTGTATCCTTCCATGTGCTTGGTGCAGAAGTATCATCGGAAGATTTCAATGCATTAGCTTTAGATTTCTTTTTGGCTTGAGTTCCTGATTTACGCGCTTTTGAAGGGTTATCAAGATGTTCGAAGTACTGTTGTTGGTATTGGTCGTCTTTCTTGTCTTTATTGAAATCTTCTAATTGAGCGAAATCTTGCTTCTGGACTAACACCTTTTGCAACGCTGGAGGGTACTGCCCACGACAAAACCAACTTCCTGGTGCATCACATACACGATTCTTTGGATCTGCCACCCATGCTTTACTTTCTTTAGAGACTGATAGGACTTTAAAAACCTTAACTTTGCCGTATTTGCTTTGATATACTTGCTTGAAGCTTTTTTCAAAGTTTAGATTTTTTTCTATGTTAGGCTTTGTGGCAAAGTTGAATTCATTTTTGAAAAAAAAAAAAGACAGTTGTGACAACTTACCGATTGGGATCAGCTTTCACTTCACCGGTATTATGGCTGTGTAGTTTATAGAGTAAACTTTCACTCATCATTTTTGAGGGATTGCCATCGCGATCCTAGAAAAATATTCAAAATTTCAGTCACTAATTGAAGCATTTATTTATTGAAGATGACACTAACCTTTACTCGAAATCGGCTGCAGGTAGGATCTCCGGGACACATATTCCTATAGACACTATTCGCTATTCTTGCTAAATGAGGACTTTTGGCTAGATCGTCACCACCTCCACCAGCCCAAACCAAAATATAGTCTGCAAGATGTCTGGCAATGCGATGACCTTCCTTTTCAGAAGAAGTTAGAACTCTACCTAACAACGCAATATGCTCATGATTCCAAGTATTTCCATCAGCAATGGTTGTACGATTAGCTATAGCGCTGATTTGGTATCCATAATCCCACCATGCGAGAATACGTGAATCCTCTGGTGTGTTGTCTCTAATCCAGGTATAAGCTTCACGATAGTCATCAACAATAACTTCCTGACCGCCATGAGTCGTGGCTTTCATTGTGATCGTTGGATGAGACAACTGGTATGACATGCTAAACAACAATTGATTAAAATATTCAATCTTACACATGCAAATAAAACAAACAATCAAGATACTTACTCCCAACAGTAATCTCGAAATCCTTTTCCTCTGTCAATAAGTTTCCACACTGCATACACAGAAAATGCCATTCTCACTAGTAAAATGATCTTGAAGTTATAATATTTTTCCAAGGATCGTTTTATTTCATCATGTGTAAAGCTTGAATTTGTTGACTTAACCTCAAGAGTTGGTTTTTCTTGCTTTGCCTTTTTGCTCGAATTATTCAAAACTGGTTCATCTTCAATTGCAACAGAAGAATTTTTAGCGTCTTTTTCGTAGTTGAGTGCAAAAAAATTACTCAGGCACCAACTAAGAAATAGACCAATGGCGATTCCTCCTAATATTGATGCAATTGGTCCTAGTAACAAGATGAGTCTCACCATCTTACTGCTAAAAAAATATGCCGCACACGCATAAACTAAAAGAAATGATGGAGCGTCTCCAAGACGTACAAAAAGCAACGCCAAACCAATTGGTGCTGCTTGTACCATGTCATTCACGTATCGTTTATAAGCATCTGCATTTGCAGGCTGATGCTCAGCTACACTGTCCACCAATGGATTTCCAGTTTTGGTGTGTTTCACAAAGAGGCCTCGAACACGTGATGATAATGGTCCAAAGTAACCTTTAGGCGCTATGAAATAAACAACGATACCTCCGATTATCATCGCAAACAGACCTACTTGCAAACGGAACTTTATCGCTTGAAAGCGCGAAAATTTTCTCTTCATCTTTTGCATTTCACAAAATTGGAGTACTTGAAATCCAAGGAAAACTGCAGCTGGTCCAAGTTGTTCTAAACTTTTCAAAGGAGTCCATCCAACAACAGGTACCTGAATTGCTAATGTAGTTCCGATTACGTAAAAGAGAGAATATGCTTTGTATACCTTTGTTGAAAAACGACCAAGCAAAACCAAAACCGCTGCGTGAACTCCAATTAAATTGAGAACAAAAATGTATCCTCCCCACGCTGCAACCATGTAAAAGTATGCAAATCCAGTGGCAATACCATATAGATAAGACTTATCATCATTCGCACGAAGGGATCGGCACCATAGCCAAAATGTTAAGGTCATTGTTGTCATCGCAACACTTTCGTTATCATATCCACCTCCAACACTGCGCATGAGATGAGCAGGGATCATGGACATAATTGCCATTGTGCAGACACCAGCGATAGCTGAAGGAATGTATGTCCCCTCAATAAAGTGTGTTCTATTTAGATCTCGATTTTTTCCTTTGTAGATATCTATTAGAAAAGTGAATATAGATCCATTTGAATTTTGAGGCAACGTACATTCAAAAGCAATTAGTCCAGTAAAAAAAGAAGCTGATACTCCATACCAGGCTGGCATATAGCAGCAAACGTCATTCAAACTCATCTTATCACCAACAATCCAATTTTTAATGAAAACTGCGCTTACTTGCATACCGGGGTAGATGGTTGTTCCAACAGGACGTCCAAGGGGATACCAGGACCTGTAATCAAACCAGGTAGCAAATTTTTGCCACCCATTGTAGTATAGATACTTCAAGAACATATAAGAGGATAAGATGTCAAAAATGTTCTGTTTAAGTTAGAAGATTTAATAATGAAAATCCAATCCTACCTCTGTTGCTCTGTAGTTGAAATATGGGTCAAACTCGTGGATGATAGGTCCATATTCTTTGATCGCGTGGAGCCTAATATCATATGCATTTTTACCACATAAATATAGAGCTTGCAAAAGAATGGCCCAAAGAGCAACCTCAACGTATTCATTGACCACTATCATGGCTACAATGTTATCGTAGTTGAGGAATAAGGGGTGTGCACAAAGGCTTTCTTAGTAAATGATAAATATTTCGTCGTGCAGAATATTGAACAGCAAAATTGGAGGGAACTGGTTTATGACTGCTGAAAGGAACAAAGGATTTGTTTACCTTACGCGAGCAAGATTGACAAAGATACAACAGGAGCTTAGATAGGTAGGAACGATGAATCGTAGAGAACTACGAGCACTGCTACGAGCATTTAAAAATAGAAGTAGGAGCAGTAGAAGTGTATGGTTATTTGAACGTGTTTAAGTTAACAAGTCCCGGTAATATAGGCTGTGACATCCCCTGACCGGGGCGGGGACAATGCCCCTGCCATGAAATGGTTATATTACTGAATGGTCCTTATTTTAGACCTTTTGTTTAGGTTGGATTCTACACAAAATGAGTATGTTGATGGATGAACCACATGGTAATATTCATCAGCATTTAAATAGTTAAAAATATCTAAGATATTTTTGCGTATTTCTTTCCCTAATAGGTTCAAATTGTCTGGTAAACAAACTTATATTCCATGTAATTATGTTTTTCATTTAGATGAAATCAGAAGAAATAATTTTTTGCTTGTTGATTTTGATACTTCGTACGTTGTTGTTGTTGTATGTTATTATTTTATGTGTCATGTAACAGTTTTATAAACTAACTTGTTTGTAAAATGTTGAGATTGAGGCCCATGTCTATCCCAACCTCTATCGATAACATGCCAAGAACATCGTATCCTCTTTACTTTAGGATTGAATGTGGCAATAGCTGCATCTATCTGTTGGTACTTTTGCAAGTCACCATCAGATATGATTACTTTGATTCTTTCGAAAATGTTTTTTGAAAACATAGTCGGAAGCACTTGCATAAAAATCCAACGAAAAGACCAACTTCGTTGATTTGCCAAAAAAGTACGTAAAAATGTAAACATCTTCCCACTTAAGTCGCAACCTCCAATCGTGAGACCCTCTTTGTTGGTATCTTCTAAAGCATCACCAAATAGGGTGTCAGGATATAGCTCTAGCATGCGTCTTTCTGATGGAACGACCCATGCTAATGCCATAAATAAATTTTGATCATTTTGTAAGTTTCGATTAGATCTATTATCTAAAGCATAATTAGATGTATCCAGACGTTCATTGGCTGGTACAATGATCTCTGTATCCATAAATAAAGAGTGAAATGATATATAATTATCATTCACTAAATCAACAATTTCAGATTTATACTGAGGAATAGTTGTGTTATATAGAACAATGTAATCATATTTATGATTTTGAAAATAATCTATAATACAGGCAGGACTACTTAGTCCTGTCAAACCGTTAATTATCTTCAAGTCATCACTTAGTGAACCCAAGTAATGACAAGCGCTCAGCAAAACAGTTTGTCCAGTGCGTCTACCAATAACATTACGGACAATACTCTTGTTTGCATCAGCGTCAATAAGGGTTTTCGCAATCAACTTCTCTAATCAAACTAAGACTTTCATCAAAATAAAACAAATTTTTTTCATTCCACCCCAATTCCAGATCATTTCAATTTAACGGTCAAAATGCGTCGACTTTTACGCGATTAAAACGTCCCTATTCTATATTAAATACTTAGACATAACTCTATGGTCTTACGACAAACCTTAACTTCTGCTATTCCCTTTTTGGTGTGCTAAAGCAAGGCGTTCAAAATCATTAAAAACATTAAGTTTAGTCCACCAACCAAGGATGAGAAGAGTGTTTGTTTCTTGTATCCTGTGGTTTTTGACTTTTTGAAAAATAGCTGGAGAGTGACTTTAATAACATCCTAAAAGGGTTTACCCATCGCAACCTATCTTTTTGCATATTCTCATGGTTCAATTGTGCTATTTATTGAGAAGAAATGGCACGTTGGGGTAGATTTTGAAATCGGTGATCTATTCACAATATTTTTTGTATTTATCATTATTCTCTTTTTTTAAATTCTAAAATAGAAAATTAATTCGTAACTTTGGTATTATAAAAATGTGTCTGTTGTTTCTCATTACCCTCCATGGACGGGTCGGTTTCGGACAGAAACGCCTCACGGCAATAAAGTACGGCGAAATCGGCCCACATGTCCTAGGGAGATGAGCTAGTGAAACTCCGGGCCCTAGCACAGTCTACTGCCGGAGGAAACACTGTAAACTATAACAGAAACAAACAAACAAACAAAAACATATATCCAGAGCAAATATCTATGCATGCTTCAGCACTCATGTATTTTAGACTATTTTGTCCTATCCATTTCAAGTATATTAATTAAATTGGAGCTCACAAAAGAAAGAGAAATAAAATTGGTTTATATTGAATATCCGTTCACATTCGTTTTTATAGTCTCCTTTATAAATACAATAAAGAGATGTTTTCATAGTTTCCGGGTTAAAGAATTAACGGACTAAGGTATGGACACAATTTACGTAGGAATCTGATCATCGTCGAAAGAAAAAGAAACTCTACGACCAAAGAATGAAAAGACACAGCAGACAGAAGTGGCCCTTCAAATGAAAAATATATGAAGATTTGATTATGTATTGCAAATTTGAAAATCATTCCGATGTGATCTCTTGATTTTTAGAAGAATATTCAAACTTTTGTGCTAGTTATGCGTCTTTTGTTTTGTTCAATTTGAATTTTTAAAATTAAATTTGATAATTTAATATTTTTAGTTAGTCTTGTTAGAAATTTAAGTACTCTTACACATGAAAATTGAAAAAATATTATATACAAATTAGGTCATTTGAAAAAAATAGCTCACAATTTTCCAAGTGAGAAATGTGATTCGAACTCAGGATATGTAAAGACCAAGTATATTTTCAAATACTCATTTCTTTCATTTAAATGTTTAAAACAGCAGTGGATAGGACTGTAACATTCCTTTATTCAATCGCCCTTATCAGGTTTTCATATATTTCTTCCTTTGATTTATATCTAAGTGACACTATCGCTTCGTTTGTGCATGAAATACGTAAATTCAAATAAATCGCTTTCGTAACCTTTTCAATAATTAAAGACATAAATTAACAAGTTGACAATTTAAGAACAGAACATCAGAAAAAAAATCTTGATAGGACTGGTTTGGCGTTGAACTATAATGACATTCTTCAATGTTTCTAAGCCTCCCCGAAGCCCCGACAGCGACAAAAACATAAGTCGATTTCAAGGTAATTCACCGAAAAGCGCTATTGATGAACTCTTCATCAGTACTGGCTTGGAAAAAGTATCTCCGCCTAAAGATGTTTTCATTCCCAGTGACGCTGACTATGACAAGAATCCAACAGTATTGTATCGCTATGTTGAAAACAGGGATTGGAATGCAGTCATTGATCGTTGTAATAAATGTCCAGAGGAAGCATCCATTTTTCTGTATCGTAATGAGGCTTCGACGGACATGTTGCGGTGGAAGCAATTGCCTCTACATGCTGCATTGGTTTTCAAAGGAAAAGCGACCGCGATTGCTTCTTTGATAGAAGCCTTTCCTCAAGGCGTCATGATGCATGATGATCAGGGAATGTTACCAGCGCATCTAGCCTTCCGTTATAATGCAAGTGAGTCTGTCATAAATCTTCTATTAGAAACATACCCAGAAAGCCTCAATATGCCAGACAGGAAAGGAAGACTACCAATTGAACTAACAAAAACACTTGGAAGAGATACTAAAAGAGTATCGAAGTCTCCTTTGACATTACGTAGCTACATTGCAAACTATGATAGGTACGCGAGAGATAAAATCGAAGATGAGCAAAGAAAGCTCTTTATGGAGAAGAGTAAAGATCTCATGGAGAAAAATAAGAAAGAGATCAAGGATATCATGAGCCGGTTTGAGCACTTGGAGTCTTGTGAATTCAAATGCGAAGAATATCTAAGAGAAGCTATGCAAAAAATTAAGGCACAAGATTCTGTCATAGCAAGGCTGAAAAAAGAAAAACAAGAAATCAAGAAAGATTTGAAGACATCAGAAATTGAAACCGCAGGCTTGCGTACAAAACTTGAACTCGAAAAAAGTGATAGAGAAAACTTAATGCACGCGTCTAAGAAAGAGGAATCTAGGAGGGTAAAAGACAAGAAATACTTTGAAGCAGAAAAGGACGAATACGAGAAAACTATTGAGAAATTAAAAGAAGAAGTCAGGACCTTGAATTACTCAAAAGAAGCAAGCAAAGAAAAAAAACTCCAAAATGATGAGGATTTGAAACTATTGGCAAACTCATCCAAGAATCTTATTAACAAAGTACAAAAACTTGAACTTCATCTTTCCATGGAACGTTCTCGTTTCAGCTCGCTTCAGGCGAAATTAAATGGTAGTGGAGATAAAGAAGATCAACTCATGAATCGCGTCTGTGAATTAACGCAAAGTCTAATGAAGAGGTCAAGTGAAAAGAAGGAGTTGATCAAAAAGCATACAGAGAATATGAAAAATCTACTCGACGAAAATGCAGCGCTTCGTCGCCGGTGTATTGGGTAGATTTATTGACGCTCTTTTGGTATAGATAATGCAGTGTAGTTAAAAAAATAAAAAAGTAAAACCGTATCTTCTTTTCATAGAATCTGCTTCTTTTATAATTTTTATGCATCGCAATCATCTAACCCTCACTCTAGAGAGAACAGCAAAACTTAATATTAGATCTTGCACACCACTTATTGGATTCTACATCTGTTTGTGTCAAGATTTGTTTTACCATGTATAGCTTTCAATCAATTTGTACAATAGACGATATTTCGACTTTTTAGGAACAGTTAGAAACAGATTACTTAACCCTAAGAACCACATCTTAGAATTTAGCATAGTAATAATCTAAGAAGCAATTTTACAAATTTTGTGTCGATTAAAAGTAATTTCAAAAATATGTGAAAATGTTAAACAAAAGTTCCTTTGATCTTAGGTATTCTTAGTCATAGCATGGTTTCTTTCTATATTTTTTTGTGCTAAATGCACTTGAACAAAATAAATGAGAACCTTCGAGTATAATTTAAAAATGTTAGACACATTTGTAGATAAACATGATCATCATCCAAAACACGTTTACAATGTGATTATTCACAATTTTTTCCCTGTAATAGAATATCACATTTACTTTCTAACTGAATAGAGAATGATTGGCTCTGAAACTAATCAAAATGTGAGCAAAATATACCAAGTCCTGTTTTGTAAATTTGAATTCATATGTATATTTGAACATGCGTCCATGTATGGCATTTATATTAGATTTGCCTAATTGATTAGATGAGTGTATGTCTATATTTAGAGACATTTTGGCTGATGTTCGAATTTGATTAATCTTAAATACAACAGGGATTCAAAATATTTAAATAACAATGACAGCATTCAAATTATAAGATGAATCACTCAAAAAGGGTTTGACTTTCAAATCATTTAGTCACTTTTTCTTTTTTCTTGATAGACGCCGACAGTACTTATTTTAGTTCACAAAAGAATCTTAATAAATTTCCAAGATCACTTGGCAAACGTTTTTCCGAACTTGACGAAGATTGACAGATCAGAAAAACTTAGCACTAATGAAAGTTGAAGAAAAATCTATCGATAGCTTCATAGAAAACAAGGCATCAAAATCAAAGCCAATGCAACAAACATCATCGAGTGTTTCTCCATCACGTGTTGTGTCTCCCTCTCCAAAAAAAGGTTACGAAGTTTCCCGGCATAACATGGAAGTAAACTACGAAAGTAACTCAACAGAGCTCTATGCCTGTATTGAAAAGAAGAACTGGGGGGAAGTAATCAAGCGCTGTCGCGATTTTCCAAATGAGGCTGCGATTGTTGTCTATCGTGAAGATACAAACACGAAAAAAATACGATGGAAACATTTACCATTGCATGCTGCCTTAATTTTCAGTGCACCAGCGCAGGTTATTTCTTCGTTGATCGAAGCCAACCCAAATGCCGTGTACTCGCATGACGAACGTGGAATGCTGCCATGCCATTTAGCTTTTCGAAATGATGCAAAAGAGGAAGTTATTAATTATTTGTTCAAAGCCTATCCGGAATGCATGTTTGTAAATGATAAGAAAGGTAGAACTCCAATGAGTCTCTTAAAACTTAAAAACAAACTTAAAGAAGAGAATCCGTTGAGGTATTATCTCCTACAGAATCTTTTGAACACAAAGAAAACACCAGGACAAGCAGAAGTTCAAGCACATGATGAAGAAATGTGGAATAGTAAAATGATGCAGATGAAGAATCGACATGAAGAAGAAATCAAGAATCTCCAAGATGAAAATCAGACGAAGATAAGAAAGCTATACTCTCGCCAAGAGGATCAAATCGAAGATCTTGAAATGACGTTTGAACGAAAAGATGAAAAATATAGGAACCAAATCCAGTTGATTACACAGGATTTGAATTTTACAAACGGTTTGCTTCAAGAAGCAAGGAAAAAAATAAATACACAAGAAAAACAAATCATCACTATTGAAGAAGATAATGAGCGATCAAAGAACCTTTCGAATAGAATCTCCAAAGATAAGGATGACTTTCAAACTCTTATTGATCTGGGAAAAGCAGAAAAATTGGGAATGAAAATTGAGTATGACAAAAAAATACAACAGCTCGACGACAAAAATGACTCTCTCGCTTGCAAGCTCACGAAGATTCAAAGGCAAACAGAGAAACTGAAAGAAGCCCTTTACACAACTGAGGTAAATAAAGATGAAATAAAGAAAGGATACGATGAACAAGTTGAACAGGTTAAGCTTTTAAAGCAGAAAGAACAAGAGCTAAAAGAAGTTAAGAAAAAGTTGAATGCACAAGATAATACAATCAAAGCTTTGCAAGAAGAAAACCAACATTCCAAAGAAAAGATTGTACTTATGGCCAGAGATAAGGATGATATTCAGACTCTTATAGATTTGGAAAAAGCAGAAAAGCTCGGAATGAAAGTTGAGCAAGATTCCAAAATACAGGAAATGACGGAAGAACACGAAACAATGAAGAATAATATCGAAATCCTGAAAAATGAAAAGCAACAATTGAAAGAAGGCGTTGTTACTCTTAAATCAAAAACTGAAGAAATGATGAAAGTATATGATAAAAAAATACAAGAAATGGAAGAAAAAGAGAAACATCATCTAAACTCCTTGTTGATTGAACAAACAGAAAAGAATGAAAAGATTGAGTCACTTGAACTAAGAATGAAAAGAACTACCGAGGCCTACCAATATGCAAAAACAGAATTTCAAGAGAAGGAAGACCAAATTGAAGAACTTACTTCAGCGACAGAAATATTATTGAAAGAAGTAACCTTATTACAAGAGGAGTCATCTAAGGAACGCAATACTATTCAAAATTTGACAACACGATTGGCGAAAGCAAGCCTGCAGGAACAGGAACATACGGATCGTTTTAAATCAGTAACGGATAATCTTGTGAAAAGATCCGTCGAAAAGCGCAGTATGATTGAGAAATACGAAAATGATATTCGTGTATTACAGAGTGAAAATCGAAGGCTAAAAGTGCAGCTTTCAGAAAAATAACTTCAACTAATTGAATCATATATTTATAATTTAGAACCTTAACTATCGTAACGGCAAATAACATTATATTTCTATTGGAAACGAAAGAATGATATCGTATAGAAGTAATACATCTAGAAATAGTTGATAATATCTTCTCATTTCCTTCGATTTACAACAGTATGTACACCTCTAGATGAGCTTTCTCCATAGGCAACAGAAGTTCTTGTTCCAGAAGTTGAGGATCTGCTAGGGTAATTATTTGGGCGTTTTGTTCCTTGGTTCCTTCCTCTTCGACTTACAAATGGTCTTTTATCTTCTTCCCAAAACTGACCAATCAGGGCTGTCAACATTGTACTAAATAAACCAAACACGAAACTCAAGACACCGAACCAGTTAGGGGATTTGTTTTCACGGACAGTAAGCCGTTTTCTCTTCCTTAGAATATATGATTTCAATCTATTATGCTGCTGTCGGACTGAACTCCTGCGTTTCTTTTTGGCATACTTTCTCAATAAAATTACATATTCATTGTTCTTATCAAGTTCCAGTGCCATTTTTTCCAGGCTACTTTCCATTTCGTTCTCTGTTGGATGAAGTTCGTGCGCTACATCGTCATTATAGCTTACTTCACCTTGATTCCCAATGCCTTTATGATATGGCTTCAATACCAAAGTATAGGACACACTAGTAGCTTCACCAAAGTCAGATGAAATATTATTAATATCAGGCTCTCCATCATTAGTTATGAACTTTGTGATCTGTCCCTTTTTGTTTATCTCTACCTGATTGGAACGAACAATTTGACCACGATGAATCTTCGCTAACTTTTTACCGGAGCCATATGGTTCCTTTATTTTGAGTGTGCAATAAGTAGTATATGTGCAAATCAAAGTTGTTGAACCTATACAAGTACGTGAAAGTTTGAGCACATGAAGGTTTTTCATTTGAAATGAACTCCAAAATGATGAAATCAAAAACACTTATACGCACCACTACTTGCAATCATGTCTCGAATTCCATAAAAAAATAATCCAATGCTAAAAATAAGCCAAAAATAAGATCCTTTGGTGTACAAACTCGCATTCTTAATGGCTCTTATAGCTGGTGATTCCATTTGAATCGACTTTCCGCCACCTTTGACGGATGAATAAGATGACATCGGTAAGTCCATTCCGCTGCTTCTTCCGTATCCCATCGTCGTGAATACCGAAAATCTTCTAAAATGATAATCGTTCGTTTTTCAAGTTACCCCTTGATTTGCTACAAGCTCTTCATGCAATGTCCTGTGTTAAAGGCAGCTGTTTGATAAAAATAATAATACTAATTTTCGCGTTCATGTGTGTGCGCATGATACCTTATGAACGTTCTAAGTAGTATTCGTAGATAAAAACTGTACATTTTTACATTTCTGCTGCAAGAAAATCGAATTCCAATGACAAAATCCTCCCGTGAAAAAATGTATAGTAGATTATATATACGCACACAATACATCGATGGAATTTCTCTATCGTCTAAATTTGATACCTTTTACAAGTCTTGAAACGTTCCTTTCGTGCTTTATGAAAAAAAATTGCTGATCTAATAATTTTGTACATGAATATTGGACAAGAATTGAGGAGGGTCAGAAAATGACAGCACAAACCTCTCTTTGTCTGTCTATCGTGAGACGCTACTAATGTAAGGCTCAAGATGAGAATGTAACAGTTATATTTTGTTTAGACAAATAGCTTCATTAAGTTCTCAAAACATTGGTTAAGGAAAAGATTCGCATATGCTTGTTTATTTCCTTGCGATGAAGGTGAATCACTTCAATTGTCATGCAGAAATAGCAATTGAGATTTACAGAAAAAACTAAATACGACATTTAATATTTATGCAGGAACCGTATTTAAACTTCGATGAAGTTGGCCATGACGATAGTTTGAGACAAACTAAACACAGGTAATTCTTGGCACCAGCTCCTTGAAAAAAATGCAGTTTCATTTCGAGAGTTATCATAAAACCTTCTACTATGAAAATCAAGGATTAATGTGTTTTACGATGAAAAGGGCTCCAATCAAATATTTATGTGATAGCTTGATTTTCGAAAAATAAAATCATCTTACAATCAAAATGATGCTTAAGCTTGAATGCTTCTCGCATCTTCTCCAATTGAAAAACTTCCTTTTGATGTCCAAAATTGAGTGAACAATATTTAGCATTGATATGTTTATCAAGTGTTGATGCTTGGACAGTGATCATTATAAAAAATATGTTACAAATTCTACATAGTAATCCACACAAATTCGACATGTGATATAGAAATCACCTCTGTTCAAGATCTGAAATAGAATTATTCAACATGATTCATTGCTATTGTTTTTTTCGTGCTCTTCAATAGCATATAAAACGTCGTTGATATCATCTTTCTCCTTATATTTCTGCACTTCAGCAAGAAGTAAACTCTCTTTTATTGCAGCCTCCATATCAAATTCAATTTTATTATCATACGTTTCAGTCTTAGATAGAAGAAGACTTTCTCTTATGGCAGATTCCATATCATCATCTTCTCTGTTTTCGGCACTCACTTTCAAATCATATATGCTTATTTTTTCATTATCGTCTATTGGACTTTCTTTGCTATCAAGAATTGTATCATTGTTACCATTTAACAAAAGGAGACTTTCTCTTATAGCGGCTTCCATGTCATCGTCTTCTCTATTTTTGGCGCTCGCTTTCAAATTATACTTGCTTATATTTTTATTCTCGTCAATAAGGCTTGTCTTAAGATCTGAGAATGGCTCATCATAATTATGATCAGATGAATTCATGCAGGAAAATGCAATTGCTTTCTTGAGTTGCACATCTTCTTCTGTTTCTAACGCTCGATCAAATTCTATCGACTTTTTTAAAGCCTCTTTCATGTGTAGAGATTCCCTAGAAACTAATGACTTAATAGAAACTGCCTCTTTCATGCTTTCTTTTTTTGCTGCTGATAGCATATGATCTTCAGCAGCAATCTCTGACGGTGTTAAGGAAAAATGTTCGTTTCTTTCCGGGAAAACAATTTCAATAGATTTTATTTTTTTCTTTCTACTTGATATTCTTAAATCGATCGTAAGATCGTCACTTTGCTTCAAGATAACCTTTGTATCTTTAAGTCTTCCTGGATCCTCAGCGTAAAGTTCGAAACCAGAATCTGCTCGAACAGTGAAGCTCCCTCTCCCAGGATTCAACCAGAAATTCATTTCACGTTTGGTGAGAAGAGACTCAACAGCCTGACGTAATACAGGGCCTTATGAAAAGTCAAGGCAAAAGCATTTATTGTTAGACTTCTATCATCAAAAAGCAAAATCTAGAAATGAAATGTCCATTGGGCAAGATTAAATTGATTTAGAACTAGTCGTTGATGTTACCAAACAATTCTGTTATTTAATAATGAAAAGCTCGCTTGATTATATACAAATATACATTAGTTAAGAACAAAACACGTTTCAAAAGGCCTACGCTACGAAATAAATCGAACCAATAGACTGCAGAGCCGAAATTGAGAATTCACGGTACGCTACTGTACGGCACCTATGAGAAAAAAAGAAAAGCTAACTAACATAAAGATAAAGAAGACATGTAAACATACGTTAGGCCATTTTACAAATGTTGATACAACATCATTAGAATCAAGCAAGAGAACACTAAAATGAAGGTTGATGAATTGATGCTCGACTACCTTTGCATATTTTCTCTAACTTTCATACGAAATTGATCAGAATCTCTAATGAAAATTGACGAAGGATCGACACTCACCATGTGGACTATGCTTCCCAGAACCAGTTATTACGGTGACCCAAACACCGTTTCGTATGCGTTTGTATCTCTTCACTATTTCGGATAAGAATTCTGTGAGCGCTGATATTCCTCTTTCTAAACGATATCCGTGAAGGTCTATGCTATCTACGATTACGACTTTCACGTCATTTCTTGATTCTGATTTTATCAAGCTTGACATTCTTCAAAAATGTTGTGTGGAAAAATATTTGTTTCTTTTTTATTCAAGACAGCTGCAAACATTTTCATCTGAATGAGTAGGTAAAAAGCATTAGCTAATTAATTTCTTGCAGGATGCTCAATTTGTTGCCCGTAGTAAATAAATATTTATTCACATAAGTTTTTCGTACGTATGAGTATAGTAATAAGAATTAAATATAAAAACTCTAATGTAATTTCGTTACTACGGTACTATAGTGAAATATTGAAAGGGACATAACCTTTACATGCGTCAGCTTCCTAAAGCTTACAGCATGCGAATTTTTAGTTCAAAGTTCCTATTTTCATTTTATTTTAGAGATCTAATTAAAAGTTAATTTGCGGAAGAAAAATCCAATTCCTTATGTTATTATAACATTTAATTAAAGCTGGAGGGCTTCCTTATTAATTAAATTGTAGACAACCACTTTAAGCAGTAAGTTTGTTCCCGCAACTAATTTGCTATCTACGGTATAACAATTCCCTCTAGCATAATTCTTTTTCTATTGTTTCCAATTATTACTTAAATAGGTGCTGCGTCTGCCAATCTTGAATAAAAATTGTATTAATTATACTATTCCAGGGATACATGTTAGTTAGTTAGGAAAATGGATCAGATTAAAGATTGCTTGAATGTCGAACGTTTCCTACCACTCATGGTCATTGTCAATCCTCTCTAGATTTTTATATGGTTCCAGAACTTTCTTTCCTAGTGAACTTATTCGTTATTACATACATTGAAATTAAAGGATTTATACATAAAAAGGTTATTGATGAATGAAACCAAATCATGATGTCGCCTAGGACACAACAAAGAGAAAAGAGAAGCTTACAAAAAAATGGAAAAAAAGAATGAATGATTTGTTCCTAAATTACACAAAATACTCCTGTTTAAATTATTTATAGTTTGAGATTATAACTATGACAGGACCTCACCATGCTAAAATAAGGTTGATTTCTTTCCATTAAAAACCTCAAAAATAATGTATGTACAAATATTCGTATTCCTTTCTTACAACCTATAGCTTATTTATGGACAATCATTTGAAAATATCTTTTGCAGACATGAACATCTTGTTGGGAGTAATTGAAATATGATAATTTTATACAATGAAACATTACACACAATGAATATGAAAAGAGTAGTGAAAAGAGAATTATTATCCTTGAGATGTTTTTTTTACAACATTCAATTTGAATCATTGTTCAAGAAGTATGAAGCACATTATTCATAAAATTATATTCTTAGCAAAAACACTTGATCATCAATAAAGATAACTTATGCATCATTCACAGACTTGGACTAGAATAAATTTAATACAAAGTTGAAAGGATGATAATGATAATTGCAAATATTTTTTATTTTAAGTGTAAGTACAATTTCATACAAGTAGAGGAAAGTGTACACACTTGCCTTGTTTAGAGCTTATGAGTCATTCAAATTAAAAAGAATTAATTGTTATTCTATGATTCTGGTACCAGAAAAAAACACCACTACTTCCAGCAATGCTGTCTGCAAAAAACCTTGGTAGTTAATTATAAAGAAATTAAATGTTTTCGAGCTTTTATGTTGTTTTATAGTTTGCCAAAGTGAATGATACCATTAATAAAGTAAATACAACAAATGGGATCATTAACCAAGCACTCTTTGAACCAAAGCATGTGCATAGGTAGAATGCTGTTTGTGACACAGAAAGAAATGACAAAGTGATCATGAGTAAAGATTATTCAGGTTGTTGTGATCCAATTGAAAATTGTGATTACATAATAGTAAAATATGAACATTGGTGTTGGACAAAAACAACTAAAGCCTTCGGTCTATAAGTAAGTTACATTTCTTAGCTACCTTCTCAGGTATAGGTAGCTATATGACGACTTTGTGGCCCAAGTGAAATATAATTATTTGATTGAAAACTGAATGTGATAATGATGATGTAAGCTATCAACTGCCTTATGCACGGATTAGGATTAGAGTAAACTAAACACAAAAGTGAAAGGATGATAATTATGAGCTTATTTTATTTTGAAACTAAACTAAACTAAACTATTTCATAATTTAACATACAGGACATAG
>Ga0209092_10000817_pt1 | contig 31410 bp, 14 predicted proteins | sample FraStrMetagenome_FD_187446 | JGI IMG/M metagenome (GOLD analysis project Ga0209092, IMG submission 187446) | Marine eukaryotic phytoplankton communities from Arctic Ocean - Fram Strait ARC3M Metagenome (SPAdes) (version 2) | ecosystem: Environmental > Aquatic > Marine > Oceanic | place: Fram...
TTTTCCGGGGCCTATTTTTTGCAGAGTAAGTTTTTTTGCAATCTAATTTTTATATTCCGCGAAAATTCTACGAACCAACATGCTAAGATAGATGTAGAAAACTTTAAATTTAGAAAACGAAGAATAATAAATAATATTAGCATTCTTTCTCGTTATTTTCGTACTTGGTCAACAGCTGTAGGTATGTAGAATTATATTGAAGTAGTACTTAGGATATTCGAATCTTTGTCCCTAATTGTTCAATCCTATTCCGGCCATCTTTCTGACACTTAGTGAACACCGGCCCTTTCGTTTCACTTGAGAAAATGAATGAAATTTTTTATCCAATATTCGTATAGGAAGCTTCGTGTTAAACAAAGACGCAGACAAAGAAGCATGAACACCATCATCTATGAGAGGCATTCTTCTATTCATCTGGGCCTAAAGAAAATTTCAGTATCTATTGATAACTGAAATGAGATGATTATGAAGACAACTTTCAAAGCTGGAAACGTCATTTTTTTACAGCATTTCTTCATTTTTGTTTCTTTGGGCATCATCTGAAGCTGTAAGTGTTTTGTTCTTTTTTATCTCATATCAACACCAAAAAAATGGTCTTTCTTCAAAATGCTATTTGAAAATCAAATTTTCTGAGACTGTGCACAATTTTCTTTTTTAAAATGATATCGAAAAATCTAAATTATTTTTGCGTTAAATGATCTTCTCTCTAAATTAACTTCATCACCATCATCATGTCCCTTTCCACAAGACATCGATGGTGCATTGAAAGAATATCACAATGTTTTCAAAATGAAAATGTGGACGAAGAGAAAGTGCAAGGCTTCATTCGTAGACCAGATATATTGAACATGTTTAATGCCCTTTTTTCGGGTGATGGAGGGTCCTCAGTATTTGTGCATTATCAAAATAAGTCTGATCAATTAAATGTGAGTTCTTCATAATTTGACCGACATTTTTTTATTGTCAATGCAACTAATCCTAAAACTTCTTTATCAATATGTGAAAGGGTGCACGTGTTGCTGCTTCGTCTACTTCAAAAGATTCTCCTGAACCAGAATTTTTCTTAAGCCGTGGAGATTCTCTCTTTATGAATTACAAGGTTCGTTTGGCTTTTTTTTTTCAGGTCATTATTGTTGCTTTGACTACTTCAATGCTTATATATAACGTACTATTCCATTTTTAAAGTGTTGCTATTTCATAAGACAAGGTGATTCTGTAGATATAACACAGGCGAATGACACAACCCTACTTTATGGAGAAATATCGGAATCTCCTTTAAAGACATTTGAGGCGCTTCTCTCATCAACATATAAATCGTTATTCTGTTCCTCGAATGAATGGGGGAAAGCAAACGCAGAACAGAAAACCGATTTTCAATCTGAGATTGATACCTTTGTAAATAATATAAATGGGGCTATTCAAAGTCTTTCTGGCGGCCTTGAATTGAGAAGTCCAAGTGGGGACCAAATAGCATCGTATGATACCATGGATGCAAGAAATTTCTCTCAACGGATACATCACAATCCAACAATTATTCCACATTTTGAGGAACTTCTAGAGGAATGGTGTGACCAAATCGAAGTTTATCTTAATTCACCAGATGGCGAGATGAAAGATAAAAACTCATCGTCAGAATCAAACACAACGGATGAAGGTCCTAAAGGTGAACTCAACTATTGGCATACCCGAATGCAACGTCTGACCTCAATTACAGAGCAAATTAAGCGAAAGGATTGTAAGAATGTTATAGGGCTGCTTTCACTTCTTACAAAAAATTCTAGTGATCAATCTAAAGCAAAAATATTTCTTCTGCTTCGGAGATGGAAGCAAATTGATATTGGGATTACTGAAGCAGCTAACGAAGCGAAAGATAATGTAAAATATTTATTTACTCTTCAGCGTTTTATTGAGCCATTATACTCTGGAACTGCTTCCAGCATAATAGATACACTCCCAGCTCTTATGAATTCTATAAAGGTGCGTCTCAGAGCCCTACCCTATTTCCACAATAATTATTCCTCTTTATTAATTCAGTTTCGTCGGATTTTTTCTTACCCTCCTTTATTCTATTGTCGTTATAGATGATCCACACTATAGCCCGATATTATAACACAACTGAAAGGATGACAAATCTTTTCGCAAAAATAACTGATCAGATGATAGCGAATTGCAAGGAATGCATTGCTGGTGAAAGTGACAAAGATAAGTTGTGGGAAAAAGATCCTCAAAAATTAGTCCGACAACTTGAATCGTGTTTGAAATTGAACAAAGAGTACCAAGAGCAATATAGACTGACAAAGAGGAAGTTGCAGCAAATTCCAAAAGGAAAACAATTCGATTTCAACGAAATGCAAATATTTGGAAAATTTGATTTATTTTGTAGGCGTTTGATTAAGCTTATAGATATGTTTTCCACAATAGAGCAATTTACTACCCTATCGGAAAATAAGCTTGAGGGAATGGAACCTTTAGTTGAACAGTTTTACAATATTAAGAAAGAATTTCGAGCTAAAAATCATGATTTGCTGGATTATCACAATAATAAATTTGATAGGGATTATGTGGAGTTCAATGTAAGAATCTCTGACTTAGAGGGAAATCTGCAGCATTTTATCAACCAGTCCTTTGAAAATATATCATCAATTGGGCACTCATTGAATTTGTTGCACAAATTTCAAAATATTTTGCAACGAGAAACCCTCAAATCGGACTTAGATTCTAAGTTTAATATCATCTTTCAGAATTATGGATTAGAGCTTGAGCAAGTTCAACAACTATATGAAAAGCAAAAGCACGATCCTCCTATTTCTCGAAATCTTCCACCTGTTGCAGGAAACATATCCTGGTCACGACACCTTCTGAAGCGTATAGAGGAGCCGATGAAACAATTTGAATCAAATCAAAATGTTTTAGCAGGAAAAGACGCGAAAAGGATCATAAAAATGTACAATAAAGTAGCTCGAACGTTGGTTGCATTTGAATTCCTTTGGTATAAGGCTTGGGTCCAGTCTATCGATCAAGCTAAAACAGGTCTTCAAGCAACCTTGATCATAAGGCATCCTGACGATAATAAGCTATATGTAAACTTTGATCATGAAATTCTTCAGCTGATTCGTGAGGCCAAATGTTTAGATAGAATGGGTATAGAAATACCTGAAAGTGCAAAAATTGCTTTGTTCCAGGTGAGCCAATTTGATGACCAAATCGTTGTGAACAATCATACTGATCGCCTCTAATATCTTTCAATTTTGATTTGAAAGGAAGGAAAATTTAAAACCTTTTATAGACAGTTGCATTGGGCTCTTGCGGAGTATGATCGTATTGTAATGGAAGTTATTCCTGTTACCGCTATGATACTTGTAAGTAGATAAAGATTAAATGCGATAAATGATCTTATGCTTCTCTGGTACCTTTTATTTTATTCACGTTATCATCATCATTTCATACAGCGGCCTCACATCAATGATATGGAGTTCAAATTACGTCCAGGAATGATTACACTAACATGGACATCTATGAATATAGATGCTTATATTAATCATGTCCATTCAGGTCTAAAGAAGCTTCAAGAATTAGTCAGTAATATAAATGACATAATCGAGAATCGAATTGAGAAGAATCTAAAGGTTGTGTCCAAAACTCTTCTTGTTGATTTACCGGAGAACTCGTCTTTCATTGTCTCCGAGTTTGTGAGCATGCAACAGTCACATATAGTAACCAGGTCGCGACTGTTACAAGGGAAGAATACAGAGATCGAGCATGCAGTAAACGATTTAATTCAAAAAATTGTATCTTATCGACTTGAAGGTCCTTTTGATGCTGTTGCGGAAGAAGATGTAAATAAACTATGCCAACATTACAATCATTTCATGTATCAGTCATTGCTACACTCAGCAAAAAATTCCATGAATTCTTTAAAAAAGAGAATTGGCTCTCGCGGAGGAGTCAGCATTTTAAACTCTTCAAAACCTTTTTTTGATGTTGAAGTTCAGCTCATGCCACCAAATGTTTCTCTATCCCCTTCTTTAGATGAAATACAAGAATGCATAAATCAATCTGCTCAGGCAGTTCTTTCTTGTTATAAAACCGTCGTGGATTGGGGCTTCACGTCTCAACCGGATGATCTGAAGTCAAGCCATACATTCTTTGAAAGGATGACAAAAGACATAGAGCTAGTTCGCGTTGCACTACTTCTTACTGGATGTATTCAAGGAATACGGAATACAGTTGCAGATTATTTGAATTCCTTCATTAAGGTGAGGAAAATTGCTATTACTATTGGCTGAATTCTCTTTCTTCAACATGCGTTTTTTAATTTTAACGTTCCTTCATTTGAAGTACGACTGGTTATGGAAATCTGACAAAGATGCAGCATATACGAAGTTTGCATCAACTAATCCATCGCTTGATAACTATGAAGCACAGCTGCGTTACTTTGGAGAAGTCCAAAAAGAAGTTGAAAATGTTAAATCAATTCATATCATAGGTGCCTTATCGTTGAATACAATGCATCTCAAAACTCATCTTGTTCATGAATGCAACCAATGGAAGATAAAGGTGCGAATTTATAATAGATGCGAGCGTCATTCTCATGAAACATTGTGTCTTATTTCTTGTACTGCTTATATTATATAGTACTCAGACAATTTGCATTCGCGAGCTAAAAACGAACTCGAAAGGATTACTGAGTATACTCGTATGACAATGGGAAAACTCTCAAGGAAAGTTGAAGATCTAGATTCCTTACGATTTATGATGAATCTACTTCAAGAGGTTCGAGAGAAAGAGTCCTCGATAGATATGGAAATCAATCCCATCATGGATATGTATCAAATGCTTGAACATTACTTGCCGTCTGGTTTCATGGAAAAGGAGGAAATCGACAAGAAAACAGTTCTTAAAACAAACTGGAAAAAACTTGTCTCCTTATCTATTGTGCGCACAGATGAACTCTCAAAAACTCAAATAGGCTTCAAACGTGGACTTTTGAAGGATATCACTAATTTTAAAGCTGACGTTGTGCAGGTGAGTCTAAATTTAAATCCATTTGGAATAGTTGACATCAAGTTCTTATGCATCAAGTTCTTTACTATTATGAATACTAGTTTCGAAAAGATTTTTTGCACAATGGTCCAATGGTTCAAGGGCTTGTACCAATGGATGCAGTGGATCGATTATCTAGGTTCAAAGAAGAATTAAAAATTCGAGAAAGAAAGTTTGAACTTTACAAGGGAGGAGAAGAAATTTTTGTACTCCCGCATCAAGCATATCCAGATCTTGAAAAAACTACGAAAGATATTAAGCTGGGGTCCTTACTTTTTGACCTTTATGTTGATGTTATTCGTACAATAAATGAATGGAAAATGATGCCATGGGCTTCGGTATCTGCTAATATAGGCGAGATGAGTGATTTAATGGAGTCGTATGCTGGTAGATGTAAAAAGCTTCCAGGAAAACTAAGAGAGTATGACTCTTACATACAGCTTAAAAAAGAAATTGAGGATTTCCAAACTGTTCTTCCGTTGCTTCAGGAGCTATCAAAAGATTCAATAAAAGCTCGTCATTGGGAAGAAGTCATGAAAATATGTAACACGCATTTTGATATATTAGGTAATCCAGATTTTAAACTTCAATCTTTAATCGAAGCTAATTTAGTCTCCGTAAATGAAGACATAGAGGAGATCACCGATGGTGCAGATAAGCAATTAAAAATAGAACAGCAATTGGGCGAAATAAAATGCCAATGGCAGAAGCAGGAGTTTTTGTTCCAAGAATGGAAAGATCGGGGTATCCACATTCTGAAAGCGACGCCGCTTGTTATGGAGGAATTGGAAGAATCTCAGATGAATTTGCAAACTATGCTAACTATGCGACATGTGACTCCATTCCGATCCCTTGCCCAAGAATTACTTGCTTCTTTATGCGAAACTTCAGATACTTTGGAGCGTTGGTCTAAAGTTCAATTGATGTGGTGCGCTCTTGAATCGGTTTTTACTGGTGGAGATATTGCTAAGCAAATGCCGAAAGAGGCGAAAAAATTCGCCAAGGTAGATAAAGATTGGGCTAAGATAATGACAAAAGCTAGTGAATGTAGAAATGTAATTGATTGCTGTGCAGATGAATTATTACGCAATTCCCTTCCTACAATGTATAGCGATCTAGAAAAATGTCAAAAATCTCTGGAAGGATATTTGGAACAAAAACAAAATGCTTTCCCAAGGTTTTACTTTGTTTCAAATGCAAAGCTTCTCATTATCCTATCACAAGGATCTGATCCACTAGCAATGAACGAATATTACGAAAATGTTTTTGATGCAATCCAATATGTAGAACATGATAAAAAAGATAAAACAATCATTTACAAAATTCATGGTGCTGGTGGAGAAGGCCACGAGGTAATTCCTTTCCTACAACCAGTGAAGGCAGTCGGAAATATTGAAGACTGGCTAATGAGTCTTCTCAAGAATATGAGATGTACAATGAAAGAGTTAGCTAGGTCATGCGCAAGTGGAATTGGAAATGTTCAAAATGATTTATCACAATTACGTCCACTTGTTGACCAAAATATAGCTCAATTTGCATTGCTTGCAGTACAGATAATGTGGACATACGAAACACAGACAGCATTAGACCAGTGTCGCCACAAGAAAAACGTTATGAAAGAAAATAGCCAGAGGCAACTACAAGTGCTATCCGAGATGTCTAGTTGGTGTCTACAGGATTTAAAAACAAAAGTAAACAGAAAAAAGATTGAAACCCTAGTAACTGTTCATGTTCACCAACGCGACATCGCTCAAGAACTCATGCAACTTGTAAGAAGCAAAAAAGTACAAGATGCAAACGATTTCGATTGGTTGAAACAAGCACGATTTTATTGGCGTCCCAACTCTGGAGACGATGTCAGCAATGATGGCGCAACTGTAGTTTCTATAACTGACGTAGATTTCGATTACCAATATGAGTACTTGGGCTCGAAAGAAAGACTCGTTATTACTCCATTGACTGATAAATGTTATATAACACTGGCACAAGCATTAGGAATGTACTTTGGAGGGGCCCCAGCTGGACCTGCTGGAACTGGAAAAGTAAGTAGTATTTCTCACGTGAATGCAGTTCACACCACAACTCAAACTAAATTCTCAACTCTTTTTAAGACGGAAACAACCAAAGATCTTGGAAACACTCTCGGAATTTTTGTTGTTGTTACCAATTGTACAGATCAAATGAAATATACTGACTGCGCAAAAATTTTCAAAGGACTATGTCAGGGAGGACTATGGGGTTGCTTTGATGAATTCAATCGGATCACATTGCCCGTCCTATCTGTTGTTGCTCAGCAAGTTCTTGCAATCCAAAACGCAAAAAAGCAGGGTGTTCAATTTTTCCAATTTCCAGGAGATCCACAAAATGTCTTTTTGCAACCAGCATGCGCATTTTTCATCACCATGAATCCTGGATACGCTGGAAGGCAAGAACTTCCAGAGAATTTAAAAGCATTATTCCGTGGAGTTGCCATGATGACACCAGATTTTCAAATTATCAAAAAGGTTAAGATGTGCTCTGTTGGCTACAACAATTTTGATATTCTGTCAGCAAAATTTTTTTCTTTATACAATACATGCAAAGAGCAACTAAGTAATCAAAGACATTATGATTGGGGACTACGTAATATCCTTTCCGTTCTTCGTACAATGGGTGCTACCAAGCGCGAAAATGTTGATATGGATGAGGCATTTTTGGTTTATCGGACGGTTCGGGACATGAACCTGTCGAAATTGGTTGCTCAGGACGTCCCACTTTTTTTGTCGCTATTGGCGGATTTATTTCCAGGATTATCTCCTCCCGCAAAAGGCCAGTATGAAAAAGAGGAAACTATTCTTAGAAAAGTAGTCGAAAAATACGGACTAGTCTATCATGATGATTGGATTTTGAAAGTCATTCAATTATTTGAAACAACTCGAGTAAGGCATGGGATAATGCTCGTTGGACCTTCAGGAGGTGGCAAATCATGCATTTTTAAATGTTTGAAAGATACCTTACAAGAATGTCATGGAATTCAATATAAGGATGCTCGATTTAATCCAAAGGCAATACGAGCACAAGAAATGTATGGAGAGACAGACCCTTTGAGTGGAGAATGGACTACAGGTGTGTTTGCTGCCATGTGGGCAAAATATAATAATCGAAACAACGCGTATAATACTTGGATTATCGCTGATGGTCCTGTGGACGCTATCTGGATCGAAGATCTTAACACAGTACTTGACGATAATCGAATTCTTACCCTCGCAAATGGAGATAGAATACCAATGACTGATAACGTCAAAATTATGTTTGAAGTTGAGACCTTAGTCAATGCTTCCCCTGCTACAGTATCCAGAGCAGGAATTATTTATGTCAGTGATACTGATTTAGATTGGGCACCAGTTATAGAAGCTTGGGTTCGAAAACGTCCTGATGGAGATCGAAAAGATATTTTAAGGTCGTTGATAACAAAATGGATTGGAAAATGTACGGCAACAGATCCGGGACATTGCTTTGACTTCTTGACAAGACGAACTGAAGAGGTTATGAAGGAGGGACGTGTTGGAAGAATTTCGAGTTTTACTCAGTTGTTTCAAGGTCTTACGGAAGGTGATAGTTGCATCCTCATAGGAAAGAAAAATGATCTCGTAGAGGATATGGAGAAGGCTTTCCTCTACTGTATGTGTTGGAGTATTGCTGGTCTTCTTGAAGCAAATGATCGAATGAAGTTTGATCTTTGGCTTCGAGAAATAGATTCAAAAAAATCCATGCCCAATTTAGCTGAAGGCGAGACCATTTTCGAGTACTATCTTGACTCAAAATCTTGTGAATGGAAAAAATGGACTCCACCAAACTGGGATTATCCACAAAGTGAAAAACTAGATTTTTCCAATCTTCTCGTTCCAACAATGGATTCAACAAGAGCACTCTTCATAATAGAAAAGATGCACAAACAAAGAGTGCCAGTTTTGGTTGTTGGAGCCGAAGGTACAGCGAAAACAAGCACTCAATTAATGTATTTAAGTAAGCAAGACCCCAACTACATGTTGACTAAGAGAATCAACTTCTCATCAGCAACAACTCCTGGAATGGCTCAATTTTCTATTGAAGCCGAGCTTGACAAACGAGGAGGGAAAAATTTTGGACCGCCTAATGGAAAGAAAATGACAATATTTTTTGACGACGTTTCAATGCCAGAAGTCAATAAATGGGGTGACCAACCAACTCTAGAACTAGTTAGATTAACCATTGAATATGGAGGCTTTTGCTTTTTAGACAAAGACAAAAGGGGAGATTTCAAGACATGCGAAGGTCTGCAATATCTAGCTGCTATGCAGCATCCAGGTGGCGGGAAGAACGATATCCCAAATAGACTGAAACGAAGCTTCTTTATTTTTAATTCAGTTTTGCCCAGCATAACTAGTATCAATGATATTTATGGACAGATGCTTTCAGGGCGTTTCAATAATAACGATTTTGATTCACCAACCCTTGAGAGTGTTCACAATTTGACAAACGCTACAATCAAGTTATGGAGAAGAATGAAAACGAAAATGTTGCCAACTCCAGCGAAATTTCATTACGTATTCAATATGCGAGATTTGAGCAGAGTTTTCCAGGGTATACTACTAACTCCAAAAGAATCAATCACAGAAGGGGGGTTACGAGCTAAACAAAATTTAATTGAAAATTTCACGCCACAAAATATGCTTTTGGGCATTTGGAAACATGAATGCGACCGAGTGTTCTGCGACAAGCTAACAAACAATAAAGATAAAAGTTCCTATGAAACATACATGAATGAAATAGGAGTTGAAGTTTTCGGCGAAGAGCTCTATTTAGCTGCATGTAAAGAGCCCAAGCACATGGTTAGCTTTTTGCGCGATGACGTTTACGATGAGGACGAAATTCTCGTTGAAGAAGCTCCAAAAGTTTACGAGGATGGAGGATCATTAGAAATGATTCGTGACCGAGCATACGAATTTCTAGAGAAATACAACGAAGAATACCCAGCAAAAAAGATGGAGCTTGTTCTGTTTGAAGACGCCCTGAAACATCTGCTTAGAATCAACAGATTGATTGAGATGCCTAGGGGTAGTGGACTTCTTGTTGGTGTTGGAGGAAGTGGAAAGCAAAGTCTGACAAGATTAGCGTCATTTATATCAAGAGCAATGTGCTTCCAAATAACATTAACAAAGCAATACAACACAAGTGCACTCATGGACGATGTTAGAACACTTTATAAGAATGCAGGACATAAAAGACAGCCGACAACTTTTCTATTCACTGAAAGTGAGATAAAGGATGAAGTTTTTCTGGAGACATTGAATTCAATTTTGTCAACTGGTGAAGTTCCAGGTCTTTTTGCGAAGGATGAAATGATGTCCATGACAGCTGATCTTAGACAAGACTTTTTGAGAGATAGACCTGGTCAAGAAGAAACGCAGGATAATTTGCGACAATATTTTACAGATTGCGTCAGGGACAATCTCCATATCATGCTATGTATGTCACCGCTTAATCCTAAATTTCCCATACGAGCACGGAAGTTCCCTGGTCTTGTGAGTAGCCCTACCGTAGATTGGTTTTTGGCTTGGCCTGAAGACGCATTGGTTAGCGTGAGCAGAGGTTTCATTCAAGATTATCCTGTTGAATGCACAGAGGATACCAAAAATTCCTTGATAACCCACATGGGAATGGTCCACAAGATGGTCATGGATGTATGTGATGAGTACCACAATAGCATGCGACGTCAAGTTTATCAAACACCTAAAAGCTATTTGAGTTTCATTGCAGCATATAAGGCTATGTATACGAATAAACTCGAAGCATTGAAAGAAAAAGAGGGTAGAGTGACTTTGGGCCTTGATAAACTAATTCAAGGAGCGCGTGATGTGGAGGCAATGAAGGTTGTATTGGCAACTGAGCAAGTAAAATTAGAGGAAGCGACCATTAACACTAATAATATGCTTGGTACGTTAGAAAAAAGTTCAGCGGAAGCGAAGAAAGAGGAAGAACAGGTTTCAGGTATAAAGAAAAAATGCGAAGAAGACGCAGAACGAATCGGAAAAGAAAAGAAGAGTTGTGAAGCAGATCTAGCGAAAGCTCAGCCTTTCGTAGACCAAGCTAATGACGCTATAAATAGCATCAAACCAGCTCATATTGGTGAAATAAAGAAACTTGCAAATCCTAGTGACATTATTAAGCTTGTTTTTGATTGTGTTCTCATTCTATTTCAAGGACCATTAGCAAAAGTTCAACCATGCAAAATAAACGTGGCAAAAACAGAAATTTCTTGGTTTGAACCTAGTTTTAAACCACAAGCATTACAAATGATGAGTAATCCAAATTTCTTAAACCAGCTTGTTGAATTCGGTAACTCTGGAAAAGATTGCATCAATGATGAAACCGTCGAATTCCTCTCGGCCTATATCGACATTGAGCAGTTTACCCCAGCAGTAGCAAAGAACGCTAGTACAGCAGCAGAAGGTTTATGTACTTACGTGAGGGCAATGAAATTTTATCATGAAGCAAGTAAGATTGTGAAACCTAAGATGGAAGCTCTAGCAATTGCTGAAGGGCAAATGGAAGAGGCAAATAAGGCTCTTGCGGCCGCAGAAGAGAGATTAGCAGCCTGTAACGAGAAACTGGCACAACTTCAAACTATGTTTGACGAACAAATGGGAAAAAAACGAAGAATAGAAGAGGGTGCAATGGCTTTACAAAAGAAAATGAATCAAGCATCTGCCTTAATAAATGGACTAGCAGGCGAAAGAACACGATGGACCGAAGATGCAGCAAATTTTAGTGATCAAAAGAAACGACTAGTTGGGGATTGTGCGATCGGATGCGCATTTGTTAGTTACTGTGGACCTTTCAATCAACAATTCCGTGACTATCTTATCAACGATAAATTTACGGCAGACTGTGAAACGAGAGAAGTACCCGTTACAAGGAAATTAGATGTGGTGTCCTTTCTTGTCGATATTGGAACAATTGGTGATTGGAATATGCAAGGATTACCAACAGATCCTCTTTCCACTCAGAATGGTATTCTGGTCACAAAGAGCACGCGTTTTCCATTGTTAATTGATCCACAAGGTCAGGCATTGAGCTGGATAAAAAATAAAGAATCAAAGAAACTACCCAATTGGAATGGTCAAAATCTGGTCACCATTTCAGATCCAAAACTTAAAGATAAATTGGAATTTTGTATGAGTGACGGTAAAAGTTTAGTCATTGTTGGTGTTGAGGATGAAATAGACCCAATGTTAGATCCAGTTATGGAAAAACAATTTATTCGTAAGGGAAGCAAAATGTTTGTCAATGTCAGTGATAAATTGATGGACTATGATCCAAAGTTTATGATGTTTTTCATAACAAGACTACCAAATCCGAGCTTTAGTCCTGAGTTGCAAGCAAAAACTACTTTGATTGATTTTACTGTAACTCAGAAAGGACTAGAGGAGCAACTTTTAGGAAAAGTAATTGGAAAGGAGCAAAAGGCATTAGAAGAGCAGCTTAACCAAGTTTTAGAGGAAGTCAATGCAAACACAAAAAGTCTCATGCAGCTGGATGCAAGTCTCTTAGAACGTTTGACAAGTAACTCTGGGGACTTGCTTGAAGATGAGGAACTAATTTCGGTTCTAGCAAATACAAAATCAAAAGCAGCAGAAGTTAATAGTAAGCTAGTAGCAGCTGATGAAACAAGGTCCAATATAGCTGAAAAACGAGAGCAATTTCGCCCGGCAGCTACTCGCGGCTCGGTTCTATATTTTAGCATTGTTGAAATGAGTCTAGTTAATGTTATGTATCAAACCAGTTTGGTTCAGTTTTTAGATCTTTTTATGGGATCAATGGATAAAGCCGAAAAAGCATCATTAGCAAGCAAACGGGTTGCCAATATCATAGAAACAATGACCTATATGACATATCGATATATTAACCGGGGGTTGTATGAATCGGATAAACTAACATTTATACTTCTAGTTACGATGAAAATTTTGGTAGCTGCTCAGCTCCTAAAAAATAGCGATGTTACACTTTTTTTGCGAGGTGGGGCAGCACTAGATATAAATAGCGTCAAAAGAAAGCCTTTCCAATGGATGGGTAATGATGTATGGTTGAACATTGTGGAACTCAGCCAACGAAATAAGTTTTTTTCTACTTTAATTTCTGATATGATCGCAAACGAAGCATTGTGGAAACGTTGGTACGAATCAAATGAACCAGAACAAATGTCAATACCAGATTATGAGCAAAAAATTTCAGAGAAAACTGACATAGGCCCCTTCCTCAAATTACTCTTGATAAGATGTTTGAGGGTTGATAGAAGCATTCTTACATGCAAAGAATTTCTCAGAAATACAAAAGAGATGGGACCTGCATATGTTGAACCAGTTACAGATACAATTGAGATGGTTTACGATGCTATGGCACCTGATGTGCCTGTTATTTTCCTTTTGAGTAGAGGAGCAGATCCTACAGAAAGTATTGAAACTCTTTGCCGCAAGAAAAAACTTCCGGCGCCTGCTGTAATATCACTAGGTGAAGGTCAAGAACCAGTAGCATTTAAAGCTATAAATGCAGGTGTTGTTAATGGAACTTGGGTACTACTGCAAAATTGCGAGCTAGGATTGGGATTGATGAACGATATGGAATCAATAATTACTAAATTAAAAGAAAACATGGATCCCAACTTCAGGCTCTTTATAACAGCTCTTCCACACCCTGAATTTCCGCTGGGACTTCTTCAGATGTGCACGAAAGTAACGAATGAGCCTCCCGCTGGTTTAAGAGCTGGATTACTACGAAGTTATACGCCAGGTGTTATGGTGGATCAAGACAAAATAGAGCGTGTTGAAACGGCTCAATGGCGCCAACTTTTATTTTCATTGTGTTTTCTTCATAGTATTGTACAAGAGAGAAGAAAATTTGGTCCTTTAGGATGGTGCATTCCTTATGAATACAATAATGGAGATCTTCAGAGTTGTATCTTGTTTTTAGAAAAACATTTGTACAATGGACCAATTAGTTGGGGAACTTTTCAGTATATGGTTGCTGCTGTTCAGTATGGCGGCAAGATCACTGATAGTTTAGATGTGCGCCTATTTAGGTACGATTGGTTTTTGTTATGTTTGTGCTGTACACTTCGCTTCTAACTCTGAATCTTTGAAATATAGAATTTATACTCAAGAATGGCTGACCGAGGCAACTTGCGAAGATAATTATAGTTTTAACCCAGATGAACCTATTTTTAAAATTCTTGATGATTTCGTGTATCGAATTCCATCATACACAGAACATTCCGAGCATCGCAAGTATATAGAGACTTTTCCTGAAATCGATTCTCCTGAAATATTTGGTCTTCATCCAAATGCTGATCTTACCTTTCGAGTGAAGGAAGCAACGTCACTTTTCAAGACTCTTGGGGAAACTCAGCCAAAAGGAGGAGGTGGCGATGATGGAGTGTCCCGAGAAGATATAGTATTCAACAAAGCAAACGAACTACTAGAACGATTACCTGAAGATTATGTAGAGGATGAATACAAATTGAAAATAAAAAAACTTGGTGGCATGACAATACCCATGAATATTTTCCTATTCCAAGAGATACAACGTCTACAAAATGTTATTGGTAAGGTCAGATTTATATTGAATCAGTTGAAACTTGCAATCAAAGGAGAGGTTGTTATGACAGCAGAGCTACAGGAAACGATTGATAGTATGTTCGATGCTAAAGTTCCACATTTTTGGGAGAATACTTTGACAGGAGACGAATTCAGTTGGAGGTTACCAACTCTCGGATTGTGGTTTTCTTCACTATTGAATCGTGATGATCAGTATAGATCATGGCTCAATAATGGTAGACCAAATAGTTTTTGGCTGACTGGATTTTTCAATCCGAATGGATGCCTCACTGCTATGAAGCAAGAAGTCACACGAAAGCACAAATCCCAAAAATGGGCACTTGATGACGTTGTATACCACACAAATGTAACTAACTTTGAGAGAGTAGATCAAGTAAAAAATCCACCGGACGAAGGAATTTATATCCATGGGTTATCTTTAGATGGTGCAGCTTGGAGTAGACAAGAAGGCAATTTAGTAGAAAGTCAACCAAAGGTTCTATTTGTTCCCTTGCCAGTATTGTTTGTGACAGGTAATGCAAGAAAGGAAGAAGATAGAGCAAGAAAAGAAATGTTCGGTGCAATCGGACCTTATGAATGTCCAGTTTACAAATATGCAGCTAGAACAGATCGATACTTCATATTCTATGCAAATTTGAAATGTACACCAGAAAAGTATCCTAATAAATGGGCTCTTAGAGGAGTCGCTCTTTTGTGTAACACATAAAATGATATAGTCAACAATGATTCTATGAAGTAGTAAACGAAAACTCATTGCTAAATTCCGTATTGTGAATCATGATTATTTTACAATTCAACTAGTAATGATATTTTGATTTTCAAGTAAACTGCTCGTTATGCAATGAAAGGCCCTGTTGGCAAGTTCCTATTCGAAATTCTCATTTGATTCCTCCGCAATACTGTCATCGCCATTGCCTGCATCTATGTGAGCTTTATCTCCATCCTCTTTTTGCTCTTCTTCATTGGGATCTTCATTCAAGTCTTGTGTTTCATAGGCATCATCAACGTTATTCTCATATTTTTCCTCTTCATTTTCTGTTGCCATTTCTTCTTCCGGATCTCCTTGTTGTACAGATGCACCCAGTCCCTCCCCTTCCTTCGCATGTCCTTCTACTACTTCCGCAACGTCATCTACTTTTTTTTCTAATTTTTCCATTTCCACAAAGCACCCAAACGCAATATCTAAAGAACTCCTACAATACGGCTCTAGACATGCATAATATTCCTTTCTCATATTTTTTGCAACTTCTCTTAACTTTGGTGCCTCGCCTTTCAAACCAGGAGTATGTACTAATTTATCATTAGTCTCAAGTAAAATTCGGACGTCTTCCATGATATCTTGAAAACATTGACGAAGTGCTGGGAATGCACCTGGTAGTAAACAACGGCGCAACTCATTTAATCCAGTGATGTAGGCATTTAGAAATCGTGCCAAAGGTGGTAAAGTAAGGAGTTGCCTAGGTGGCGACGGAGTTGATGATTTATTATCCACATTTTTTACAGCTTCTTCCTCTTTTTGCGTGTCTGAGTTTCCTTGATTCATAATAGCAAAAAGTGGGGATGCAACTCCAGCTTCTCTGCAAACTTTCAAAGTTTTTTCCAGCCCTTCCACACCACTTTCCCAGTATGAAATTACAATGCTAACCAGTTGGGGCTCAAAAATTGGTGGCAGAAGACTATGAAAATCTGCACCTATACGTCCCATGGAGGTTGCAAAAAATAAGGTAGCATCAATTGAGTCCCTGAGGGATGCACAGTCGTCAATTTTTGATACCTGTTTTGAAAGCGAAGTAAGAAATATCTGGATACGTCGAGTTGTCCACAGAGATAAAAGTGACAAATCTGCATCATGAGCTGAACTGGAAGTAAAGGTGGTACTTCTGAAAATCGCAAGAAACTGAGTTGCAATTTCAAAGCACCTATTCAACAATTTGATATTTGCGTTGGTGTTTTGAAAGTTCATTGTGAAATATATTAGTGAATTGATGTTCATAACAAAAAAAAGAATATAATGAGCAATTCAGATGATTAATGTGCTTACCGAGTTCTATATCTCTCAATACTTTCTAATAAAAGTTCCGATTGCCCAATAATTTTCACATCAGATATTTTGGATGAAGGAATGGAATCAAGCCAGGTGTCTCTCGCCTCAAAAAAATCCACTTGTAACCTCAACTCCATAGCAGCATGAACACTCTCTAATTCTTCGGCAGAAGCTTTATTTGAAGTTCCAGTTCGTTCTAGTTCTACTCCATTTAGTCGCCTTAGAGATGTGACCACCTCAAGACATTGGGGCATGGTAACGTTACCTCTAAGTCTTGCTAAAAGCTGTCGTTTTAGATCCAATTCTCGTCGTCTTATTTCAGCGACTACATTTTCCACGACTCCTGCACTCTGAGATGTTGCTAAATGGCGTCGCTCTAACGTATTTGCAAAAGCTGCTATACTAAGTGCTTCATCATATAAGTCATTTGAGCGGACACAAGCATCCATCAGAGAAGGAAGCTCCAATAATTCTAAAAGAGCTGAGTGTTGAAGCAATGTTCTTCTTCGGAGACGATGACGATCTGCGAGTAATGCAAGTGTCGTTGCTGCATTTGATGAGTCGTTACTTTTGTCTAACACCAAAGATTCTTGTGCATCTTCTACTTTTGACTTATTTTCCGTGAGTGAGGATAGCAAAGCCGCTAGTGATGATTTCAATTGATTTTCTCTGCACTCTACTGCAACAAAAGTTGGGGCATGTGCTGATGTTAGACTTTTAAGGTGTTCTGTTGCTGAGGTTAAAGCATTTTGAGCAATAACTCTTTCATCTAGATCAGAATCCAAAATGGCCATGGTACATTACCCAAGAATAACAAAGATTCTCTTGTTTCTAGAGTTTCAAAAGCGATTTCCTAAGTGAAATTGTAGTCGTACGTTCCATATAAAAATTCTCCTGCAAAAAAATAATGCCCATTTCAATATGACCTTTTACGAAGTAGAAGGAAGGTTGAAAACAGCAGTTATCTTAAATAAGCATAAAACTTGTTTGAAAACTATTTTTTGATAACTCTTGAATCATTTCCATCATCATTCTCTATAGCTTTGATAATCTGGTCTCAAATTAAAGTACACTTATTGAGGATCTCATTTCTATCCCAATATTAAACATTACTATTATTTGAATTATGTTGACTTTACTCTGTTCTACAATAGTATTGTCAGCATATAAAAGATTCTCTCATAGACATAATAAATGTATTGAATTCATCACGCCAAAATCATTGAGTCATTTAAAGGAATCTCGGCCTATCATACTTTCTTTGAATTTACTTCATTCTCACGAAAATGCCATTGGGTTAAATCCGATAATGACATAATTTCGACGTCGATTGGGATATATGATGTCCCGTCCTCTAAAGAATCAAGTGAATGAGGTCCATCACAAACACATATACAAGAAAGAAGTGGCGACTCCTTATTTTCAGATTCTGATGGATCCACCAAAGTACACAAGTTAATACCGTCAAAGAATGTGAAGTTCCAAAAATCATTTTCATTTGGAACTTCCTCCAAAGAATGAAGATTTTGTTTGTCATCATGAATCACACGTCCTCGCTTCTTGATTCCTTCAAAGCATTCTTTCTTTATCACTTTATTCCAGGTAGAATCTTCACAATCTGTATCATCTAGTTTGATCTCAAAATTTGAAAATTCCAGCCCCATTCCTAAACCGAGTGCCTTGGTATAAGCTTCTTTCATACACCAAATTAATAGAATTTCTTTGGCCCAGTCTAAGGAATGTACTCTAAATCGCGACACTTTTTCCCATTCCGATTTAGTAAATGATAATTTCAAGAAGTTGTAGTCTTTCAATTCTTTTTCTATACTTGTAGTAACAACAATATCCATACCAATATAAAACTTTTTTTGGGTTGAATTTGGTCCTTGGAAGAATTGAGCAGATGCTACAACTGGTTCTTGATGTGAAATACTCAATATGTGAATATTTTTATGTATTGAATCATCTGTAGGAGGAATGTATGGTTTCCTGTAATCTGTTCTACAAAGTTCGACAACGGGGAGCGTGGTTGTCGCAACGCTTTGAATAGAAAAAATAGAAGAATTATTTGGTTTTCTTGGAAGATGATGTAAGTGATAGGCTCGACTTTTTAGTAATATCGATGCAAGTTGACTAAATCTATCGCACTCTCTACGAAAACGTAAGATCTTCTCAATTATATGATCTCTCTGCTCTTTTGATTGCTCAGAAGAGAAGACTTTGTTAGAGGCATGTTGATAAGACAGCGTTTTCGGAAAGGCCTCTGCATGAAGAAAATCACTAGTTTTGCCGTGAAATAATTTTATATCCGGCATTTGCAGAATTGAGAGTGTTATTTTGGATACATTGCTATCAGATCTATTACGCAGTATGGGATTTTCAGAAATTTCTTTGGGCAATAACGGCATTAATCCTGTAGATTGAATCGATTTTTCCACATTGAGCCCCTCTTCTATCACATCTTCTTTGTCCCTGATTGATGAGTCTTTTGAAGCATGCGGGGAACGTTTTGTTCTCCAAAACAATAAACAGTTTAAGCATTGTAGCGTGCATTGTGAGATTTTGCGATTGGTATTTTTCATTTGATGGAGTGAATACTATGTTTCTGGAGAATGAGTTATGGGTGCATCGATAAAAGTTATCGTATTGCATACAAAACGTGTTTACTTGAAACAAGATGTGGCTAGTATTCTTCTTAACGACCTTACGGTTATGGCAGAACTATGCTTGTTGAATAAAATCAAGTATTCTATGACAAACGTTGCAACTGGGCGTCATAGAAGCATTTCATTTGAATGCTGCTGTATCTGTACTTGTTTTAATTTCTTACTGTGGAGCTCAGAATTTGCAATCCTCATTTTGTCATATTGTTTCTACGCACATTGTACATGAGTTTATTCACAATGTAAAAGGGATATTCTTTTAATACAATAATAGCTTTAAATCAGAAACACGAGGGAAAGAACTTTCACAGATCAGTGACTTCAGCTCTAGAGATATATAGGATGAAATAAAGAATCAATTATTTCGTAACACCCAAATAAGAAAGCTAGATTAATACATATGAATATTCATTATTATAAGAATATTCATTGCAATTGTATATTTGAATTTAAACAATAAAGTCAACGTAAATCGATCCTTCCAACTTCAGACCATTCTTGAACGCCCTCTAAGCTTACTGGATAAGTCCAAAAAAGAGACATTGTTGTAGAAATTAAATCAGGAGGTGATGGTATACTGGAACATAAATTTGCATCAAAATTTCCATAAGCAAATGAAAAATGAGGTTCCATGACAGGGGGAGAAAATTCAATATCACAAATTTCTTCCGTTGCTGAGAAAATTACTTCTTTTGCCATACGAACAGCATTCATGAATTTCTTTGATCTGTGCATAATAGATAAACACGACTGATTCCACAATATAGACCCTTCTTTCGATATGGAGCAAACCACACGCCCTTCTCCTAAAACGTACCCTTGACCGTGTTTGTCTTCTTTCACTTTGTTTGAATTTTCATTTGGAGGGTATGGTACAAAATAACACGGTATAGAACCAAAGCCTTGAAATTTAGTTCTTAGTTCTTGCAGCAAGATCTTTGATTCTTGGTCATTTTCGCATGGAAAGGCCCCCACAATCGTGATATGAGGTACAAATGGTGGGCATTTGCCCTTTGATTGAAGGGATATTTCGTTAATTTGTTTCTGAAGTTGATCCATCTCGGGTTGTGGAGGAAGTAACCATAGGGATAGCATTGGCTTCATCATTATCATTGTGTTTCTTCGAAAAACCTTTTTGTGCTCCTCATTTAATAATAAGAACAGAACATTTTGTAGGTACAGAAATACGACTAAGTATTGCAGTACAATCCATCATGCAAAAATGTGGAAATCCCTTTTTATATATTGTAAAAGACATAATTAGGTTCTACAATGAAATCAATGATGTGCAATGATTGTATTGCATCATCAATTTACTACAGAAAGAAATCCAATTCGAAGCACAGAAAGAAAAACTTAAAGATGATTTCTCTACTGTCTGGTACGGTATGTAGTTTTTAAACGTGATTATCATCGTGACGCAGAGGAAAAATTGTTTCATAAAATGCATTCAAGAACCTCAATTAAAGCTCCAATAACATCCTACCAGGATCTTCAATCTTTTCCTTGATGGATTTCAAGAACGTAACCCCTTCCCTACCATCAATCAAACGATGATCATAGGTCAAAGCTAAATACATCATTGGTCGGGCAACAACTTCACCCTTTTCATTTACGACAGCTCTCATTTTTGTTGCATGCATACCCAAAATTGCACTTTGAGGAGGGTTAATGATGGGAGTTCCCATGAGAGATCCAAATACACCACCGTTACTAATGGTAAAAGTTCCTCCTGCCATCTCATCCAAAGACAAACTGCCTTCCTTAGCTTTTTGGCCATACATTCCAATTGTTTTCTCAACATCAGCAAATGACATACCCTCAGTGTTTCTCAATACAGGTACCACCAACCCATTAGGACTTGCAACAGCTACACTTATGTCACAATATTCTCTATAAACGATCTCTTGTGTTTCATCATCAATGAAGGCGTTCACAGCAGGAATTTCCTGAAGTGCAGCTGTAGCAGCTTTCACGAAAGGACTCATAAATCCCAATTTGACTGCATGTTTAACTTGGAATTCGTCTTTAAATTTATTACGCATTTGCATGTAATTTCCCATATCAACTTCTTGGAAGGTAGTCAACATAGCAGCTGTATTTTGAGCAGATTTAAGACGAACAGCTACACGTTGACGCATACGAGACATTTTAGCACGACGTTCGGCGCGAGCGTTGGAAAAGCTGGTTGTTGGAGGGGCAGGAGGTGGAGGAGCTGGTGCTTTGGGTGGAGGCGTAGGAGGTGATACTTCTACTGGGGTTGGTGTAGATGGAGCAGATGGTTCAGGAAGTGGAGGTGTTGCTTCAGCTTCCGTCTCAGCAGCTGGGGATTCTTCCTTTCCACTACTAGATTCACCGACAGCATCAGTATCTATGCGGAACAAACCACTGCCGACCTCAACTACATCATCTATTTCACCTAAAATTTCAGTTACTTGACCACTCTCTGGGGCGCGCACATCCACAGAAACTTTGTCCGTTTCTAATACTACCACAACGTCATCAACATCTACGTAATCACCTGGAGCTACTGGCATATCAACAATTGTACCTTCCGTAATTGAATCACCCATTGTGGGAACCTATTTGTGATGGAATCACATTTTATATAAAGTTAAAGATAATAGACATGAATTATTTTTTGAAATGGGCCTTCATAAACAAAGATGGATCATAATGGTAGAAAAAAGGCAATAGATCTGAATATTTAATTCATCTCGTCGAGCGAGAAACACAAACATTATTTTCTTTCATGCTTCAATTTCACAAACAACATTGAAAGATTACAAGTACGATTTAAAGTAGACTCCAGTATATCTGAAAAAATGGATTCTTCACCCTAAATAAAGGAACAAGAAAGATCCATTGGAATCTACCCATCACGAGGAGGGAAAAATTACGGGACTCTTTTTCTACGGAAGAAATGGTATGAAAGCACGTACCTCAATCATTTTGATGGGCATGAACCTAAATTGAGATGGATTGATGAAGGTTCGCTTGGAAATCCAAGATAAACCGAAAGATGTTGAGTTTTGGTTTGTCTCATGGTTTGAAGTGGGAAAGGAGGTTGCAAGAGCTCCTGATGATCGTGCACTTCGGAGGTAAGTTCCCAAAATTGCTTTCCTTGAAGCAAGCATTGTCAAGCAATATTTTTGAGTTTGATATTTTGCGAAGTAATTTGTGACTTTTGGAATAGTTTCTGTATCGCTGCTCTACAAAAAATAGCCCTGAACTCTTCATCCATTAAACATGAATTACGCGTATGTACACATTCGTATATAAGTCGACACTGTGTATTTTCTTCCAGAGGTCTTAGATTTACTTAGACGAAAAATTACAAGTGATCGGTCGCAAAATAGAGTGGGTCATCAACTCATATACGAGAGCTCTATAATATTAATAATTTAATTAGAATTTATCGATAATCGACGGCATACTGCAGCAAACCTTAATTGAAAAAAGGTCGGACTTTTGTTCATAAAAGGGAACCAATTCTTATGAGAAAAATAAGCCCCAAACCTCTCAAAGAGAAGCGAGCAAATTTCTTTCGATTAAAAGACAACTAAAAAGAAAAACAGTTTACCTCAACTTCATGATGGAAGAAATTAATTGCTTAAATTAGACTTTCATGCAGTCTTTACTGTGTTAATTGGAGAGAAAGTGCATACATTCGACACAATCAAATCGGTGCAACTAAAATCAAGTCACGCAAATTATGGGAGTTTAAATTCTCTAAACTATGATATGTAATGAAGGATAGTTGCACAGTATTGATGATACATGTATTGTCCTAAAAAAGTCAAGTGTTAAATCAATTAACTGTTAAGTATGAATAACAAAGGCTTTCATAATCAAATCTTCATGTACTTTACATAGAACTATGCTATGAACACAAGCAAAAATTCGAGACGGTAGAACTCCATCTGAAAATATGAGGCAAATCAACACCTCAACCTAAACTAGATTAGTTCTCTCTTAGATATTGCGTAGATTGTATGGAATATTTAGTTCAATTTTCCAGTTCCAGTAGCCATGCGGTAGTGTCCAACAACAGCAGAAAGAACACCGTATGTTGTAAGTGCCAAACCGAAAAGGGCAACTCCCATGTCTCCCTCTTGTTTCAACCAAGTGGGGTTGCGGTGTCCCAAACAGGTACCTCCTTTTTGTTGAATTTTCTTTGTCTCCATAACCTATTAAAATTAAATTGAAATGTATTTTCAGTGAGTTTCTCAGCAACTTTATATGAAGCAACTGTCATATCTTTCAGTCAACATGGAATGAATTGACTTTTCATTATCGAAATTTTATGGTGCGGAAGCTTATTGAACATTCACATAAGAAATGGCTTCGAATAACGTGACGTATTTGGTCCTACCCGCTTCATCGGCGAAGACAACAGCCAAGCTCAACGAAACATCGATAAACTTCATTCTTGATAACCTTTCTAACTTGAAAAACACCGCTTACCTTATCAGGATAATTAGTGAGGTAGTCGAGAATACCTCTCTTTTGTACCTTCCTTGATGATTGGATGGACCGGGCGGCCATGGTACGCGTGACTTGAGAGACGATCATCTTATTTTTCGTAATTTTGAATACTATTGCGACTTTGTTTCGTAAAAGCTACGTATCAATTACGGAGTTTCGGAACCGTCGAGGGGCAATTGCTTTGATAGAAACATCCAGCCAAAGAGTGGACCAAAATAATTATGCAATTTTACCTTGGTTACTTAAGTAAATTTCTGTTATTTAAAAGAATCAGAGGTTTAATAGCTAAGTAATCCTTAATTGGTTCGTAAGCAGTGAAACTACTTAGAGAAAACTAATCGAATGTTTTTGGTTTTATTACTCCTATCCCCTTTCATTCCTAGCTCATGAAACTAAAATGGGCCACGAAGGTATATTTAAAATTTTGTGATTGTTGTATATAAAAATTTATTTGTTTATAACTTATTTCTGAAACAAAGGATTTTATCCCAAAGAAGATTCTGTTGATTTAAGTACTCATGTAGCTGGACATGTCGATTTCATCCGGAAGTTCAGGAATGTTTACTTCGAATCTGCTTTGAACCTTGGACAAGATTTCTTGATCGGGTTCGCTTGAAATAAATGATATAGCCAGACCTTTTGTTCCAAAACGACCAGCACGACCAACCCTGTGAAGGAATTGATCAGAGTCATCAGGGAAGTCATAGTTGATGACAACATTCACGCGCTCGATATCAATTCCACGACCAAAAAGATCTGTAGACACAAGAATACGTGCATTGAATTCTTTGAAAGATTTATACTTCGCAATACGATCTGCTTGATTCATTCCTGCATGAATGCAAATAGAAGGAAAGTTGCACTCAGTTAAAAGTCTATTGAGCTCATTAGCACGAGCAACCTTCGATACAAAAATGACAACTTGATTGAATTCAAGAGCATCTAGGAGGTCGTTCAATTTACGATTTTTCTCGCCCTCAGCCAACTTGATGTAATAAAGCTGAAGACCGTGTAAAGTGAGTTTGGTATCATCGTCCACATAAATTTCCATAGGATCCTGACAAAACTTTTTACAAACAGGTCGAATTTCTTTGCTAAGAGTAGCACTGAACATCATAACTTGTTTTTCATGTGGAGTCATACGGAAAATCTCTTGCACGTCACGTCGCATATCCAAAGACTCAAGGATACGGTCACATTCATCAAGCACAAAATGCTTGATATGATCTAGCTTGAGGGTTTTCTCACGAGCTAAACCAAGGATACGTCCTGGAGTACCAACCACAATATGAGGGCAGTCATTCTTGAGAATTTCACGATTGGACTTGATGTTCACCCCACCGTAAAAAACAGCCGTTTTGACCTCTGTTAAGTACTTTGAGAACCGTTCGTATTCATGAGCAATTTGGAACGCTAACTCACGGGTGTGGCAAAGTACAAGGACGGACACTTGATTGGCATCAGCGGGGAATGCACTTGGGTTAAGCTGGTGAAGAGTTGCTAGGACGAAAACTGCTGTCTTTCCCATACCAGATTTAGCTTGACAAACAATATCCATTCCCAAAACAGCCTGTGGAATACATTCATGTTGAACCTCAGAGGGGTGCTCAAATCCGCAGTCAACAACAGCGCGGAGGCACTCTGGTTTTAGAATGAAATCTTTGAATCCAGATGCGTGGATACCAACATAGTGACCTCTGTGTTTTGTTGATTTGATTCGTATGAATATTTGTATTTTTCGAGGCAGGTCAAGAGTTGTTTGTATGGTTTTGATTGTTTTGTTTTTGTGTAAAAAATAAATGTTGGAAGAGGTATTAGTTGGTTGCTATCAATATCGAAAAAGAATTGTGAAGGAATATTTAAACCAGATTTTGAAAGTTCCAATATGCCGATATTTGATGGAGAGGTTTGAATAGCCTTTCTTTTCTAGGATTTTCGAAGAACAAATTTTTCAATTCAGATATCTTTGGTTCCCATGAAACACTGCGCATTCCTCATACCGTCAGCGTATCTTATGACACATTAATAATGTATTTTTCACCCAATTCATAACGCAAACATAGAAATCTCTACCTTTGAGTAAGGGATTTGTATAATGGATTCCATTTCTTTCAAGTGCTCATTGCATCACAGAGAGATCCTTCCAATGCCAAAAGTGCTGGTATTTATTGCCGAGGCTATTCTAAATTTATTCTTTATTTGCATTCCTTGCTCATGTTTCTAAGGAACAATTTTGTTAACTCACTTCTTCACTTCCTTATCGTCGGATGTGGCGGGTTTCTCGCTAGGGACGTTCTCTTCTTCCTGGAAATGACATTAAAAACGAACAAGTATGATGAGCAGCTGAGCGGGAAAAACAAAAAATCGTATAGATCACGTATGTAGAAACAATATGCAAAACAAAAAAGATCCCCTCAAATGGTGATTGAAAAAACTTTGCGGGGTGGTCAAATAGGTCACAACATTGGCGTCTGCCAATGACATGCATCTTTCGCAAAATAGTTAACTCACTTCTTCGTAATCTACAAGGGGTTCTTCATTTTCTTGGTCAGCCATGTTGAATAAGTTGTTGCGTTTCAAAGTGAACTATGGAAGTTGAATAAGTTCAATCGGATGGTGTTGCCTGATCGGATAAAGTTGTTGTGGATTCTAATGAGAATAGATATTGCTGATATCTTAGTAGAATTCTACTGCATCGGGTATAGACATACTTACGGAGCGGACAGCTCAATAATTTAAATAGTGGCAATAACAAATTTATGTTTTCAATTAATAACGGTTCTTTTGTGATCCACTATACTATTTAAAAGAAATTCAAATGTTTTATTACTCTCCTGCGGAGTAACTCCTCTCATTCATTCACTATCGTTAACAGCAAACATGTACCAATGGAATATTGGGTATACGTAATAATAGATTAGAATTGAAATTGTGCCTACCCTGGACTATAAAATGGGAAAGAATTTCATTCATAAACCTGGAATTGTTTCATTCATAAACCAGGAATTGTTTTTTATCGTTTTTTTCCAAATGAGAGAGACTTGACGATATGAAAACCTACAACATGGGATACCCACCGAGATTTTCATCTTCCTTTATGTGCTTTTAGTATCTAATTCAGCAGAACTGAGTAAAATAAACTATGAATCTCCCACTTTCAGCGAAAACAGATGAAAACAAAGTAATCCAGGATTACTGAATCAATCCGAAACATGTCTTTGTTCAATACTGCTTTATCCGTTTTTTTAGTTATCTTATTCAAAGGTTGGTACCATCATTGAAACATAGCAGAGAGGGGACACATCATTTTTCCTTTTACGTAAGGTGCATTATTCTATCCATATAAGGCTATTCAATATAGCATATAATTCTTTACACTTTTGCTGCCAATAACATCATGAATATTGGTGAAACAAACACATCCAACTTCATGAAGAAATAAACATTTACTAACTAGTATTTACTGTGCTAGATACTGCTGCTTTACCTTTTTCCATGCAACTCAAGAATTATCGCGCTGTATTTTTCTCAAACTCATTAGATTTTAATTTACGTCATTCCAACATTGTACTTTGCATGTGTATAGTTAATCATCGTGCTTAAATAAAATTTTAATTTTTGACTTTACAATTACGAAGAATCCTGTGGGAAGACTGAATTAGTTTTAATCACTTAAATTGAATTCCAGTAGAGCAATTGTAATTAAGACTTTACTTACATGATTCACTGCATTAATCTTATTTTTAAATCTAATAAATAAAATTGAAAGAATGCATTGGAAATAAAAACATAGATTCAATATAATGTTGCTACACAAAGTACTAGAATAAGTAATTTTCTTCTCGTCATCACACATTTTCTTTAATATGTTCACTACATGCGAACGATGTTATGTTACGGAGTGTTAAGAAACGAAACAAAGTAAATTCCTGTATTTCATCTAAACTACCTTTGGAGAGTCTTTCCCTCATCCTGTCATACCCTATTTTTTCAAACCATCCTTCACAACTGAACACCTCATCAAGTAATTACCGAAATCAAAGAAGATGAAACTGACGCCGTCTGAAAGAGATCGTAAACACGAAGAGTTTAAAGAACAGTAAGTGAATAGTTAATCTTGTTTCTCGAGAAAACCTCATCGGCTACTGCGAAGAGTCATCTTTCAAATTATCCTATTACCCTCACTTAACAAACCAAAAAAACACACCTATTTTATCACCTATAGATTGGTAGAAGACGTTTTTGGAAAAAATGCAGAAGAAAAAGTGCAAATGGAAAAAGTAACAATGCTTATTTGGCAATTCCGTGACGATCCACGAGTTGTACAGTTTGTTGCAAAGTTTCTAACAAAGGTAAAAATAAACATCCATGTGCGAGTAATGCTTTAAATGTACAACCCGAGAAAATCTCATTATATTTTGTCTATTAACTCACAAACAAATGATGTAAATAGTATTCTGGAACACGCGATGTTTTTGATGGGATTGAATTTTATCTTCCTCAACTAGCTCATATGATTATCCATCTAGAAGCATCCTGGGATGAGGCAATTTTAGAACGCTTTGCTCTCATTATTTCACAGCATTCTCTGCATGTTGCATTGCAATTGAACTGGATTTTACAAGGTGCTATAGAAGATTATCAACCTGAAACTGCGGACGGCTTACCAAACCCGGCATACAACCCTCTCTTTTATATGCGTTGTGTGAAATTACTAAACAACATTGAACGTTCTATTGTATATGGTACTCCTCGTACGAACGAGCTTAAGAGAATGTATGAATTGGGTGAAATCACTCAGGAAGAGTATGAGGAATTGGAATTAGCAGATCGAAATTTCAACGCTACACAGATCATGGAAGTACAGTTTGAAAATGGAAATAAAAATGTTGCGGAAGGTTTATCTGAAATAAATTCTTGTGGAGGTTATCTTCTTTACAAACGGAGAGTACGAAGAAGTCCACTTCGACGTAAAAACTGGAAAATGCGATATTTCAAAGTTCACAATGGAATTTTACATTGTTACAATGTTCATCCAGACAAAGGAGGAAAGCTTGTACGCACAATGCCTTTAGATGGTGCAAAAGTTGCTTCAATTAAAGGAGGAAAGTACCAGCATATGTTTGAAATCGTAAACCAAAGTTATGTATATCAAGTTCGGGCTTCAAATGAAGAAGAAAAAGACAAATGGATGAGTTTCATTGATGAAGAAGCTGAGTGTAAATCATTTCTTGAGCACACATTGTCTCACCCAAAAACTGATGATGGTTCTACAGTTGCTTCACCTTTAGACCCATCGCAAAAGGCAAGATATGAGTTTTACAGAGGAGAGAAAAATTTCGTCAGGAGTATGTGTGATATTGCCGAAAAGCTTCGATTTGAAGAAAGGGATGAAAGGAAAAAACATGCCCCAGGTTTGATGCAACAACTCCACATTCCAGACTATGCGTATATGCCATTATGTAATAGCACAGATATATGGAGGAGGTTGGAGAAAACTGTTTACAAAGAAACTCGTGTTTTCAATACAAATGAAAGATGCCCTACACTAATGTACTTCATTAGTAAGCGAGGTGAAGACGAGAGTGCAGACATTGATGTGGCAAGTTATTTATTTGAGCACATGCAAAAATTTGAGGAAGAAAAGCCAGAAGATCTTCATGAGTTTTATGAAGCAGACGGAATGCATGATATTGCGCATGAGATAGCCGTGGAAGTTGGTTTAAAGAGCGTTGATGAGATTGAAGAATTTACGCCAAAAGACGATAAAGAAGAGAGCGGCAGTGAGAATGCTAGTGTTGGTTTATGGCATAATGGTGCCGCGAAAGATAAAAAAATGTCTATCTCCATGCGAGGAAACAAGCTTGTCCAAAAATTTTTGAAGGAAAATAAGCTTCAAAATTTTCCAAAAAGTATTTCAAAGACCATTGAAGAAAAACGAGCCATGAACAAAAAATCAAAGCTAGATTTGGCAACCTTACCAGTTCAAAGCGTCAAAATTGTGAACAAAACAAGTTTTGGAAATGACGGCGACCAATCTTTGAAAAACGACAGTGCTGCGATTAGCGAAGAAAGCTTGAAACGTGCAAAAGCAATTGTCTGTGGTGGTGAAACCTTTTCGGAAAAAAGCGAGCGAATGTGTGCTCAAGCTTTAGAAGAGGGTTTAGTGGAAAAACATGATGATATAGTTGAGATTGAATCAGTTATAACAAAATCCAATGACGATTTAAGACAGGAAGTGTTTGTGATGCAAATGATCCACTATTACAAAAGTGTTTTTGCGAAAGAGAGTCTTCCTATTTGGTTATTTACGTATCGCATTTTGTCAACATCTAAAACTACGGGACTTATTGAGGTCATTAAAGATGCCACTAGTATTGATGGATTGAAAAAGAGTGATGGATATCCAGAAAAGGGTGGCTTGAGGAATTACTTCATCGAAACGTATGGAAAAGATACAGAGTCATTCAGAACTGCTCAGCGAAACTTCATGAGTTCCTTAGCTGGGTACTCATTAGTATCATACCTTCTGGGTCTAAAAGACCGCCATAATGGAAACATCATGATTGACACAGAAGGACACTTAATTTTTATAGATTTTGGTTTTGCCATGGGAATGGCTCCAGGCCATGAATTTTCATTTGAAAAAGCTCCTTTTAAGCTAGTTAATGATTACATGGATGTGATGGGAGGACCAAAAAGTGAATGTTTTAAAGAATTCAAACGTCTATTCGTGAGTGGATTTGAAGCTGCCAGAGCAAATGCGCAAGTAGCTTTAGGATTGGTAGAAATCATGATGTACAAGTCAAACTTTCCATGTTTTACTGGAAGTCGATATGGCAATGGTGTATCTTTAAAGCGATTCGAAAGCAGGCTTATGTTGGATGTGCCCGATGTTAAGATAAAGAAAAAGGCTTTGAATTTGATAGAGTAAGTTCTGAATCGTATTGTGTGTAACATCCTTTCGCAAATCTCTTTTCTAATCTAGTTACACTTTTATTTTTAGAAATTCGATGAATCATACCGGGACAGTCCTATATGACAAGTTTCAATATCACAGCAATGGATATATTCCGTGAATGCACCAACAATTGTGTTCTCAAGATTATACTTAGTTTCAAGAGAATGGTTACCTTCTTTGTTACTATTGACTATCATTTGCTTGTTTTCATTCTATTTCATGTGAATATTCAGCAATATCAAAGATACTTCTTCCACACATATTCGATTTTTTCTTCTTTTCAGGCTCATTTCTGATCATGTCTGCTGTCTAAAAATAAATAATGGATTGATAAAATCCCATGATAAAAATGGGTCGTGAATTAATTTTCTCTTCGTATCCGGATAAGCGGTGCATGTGCTAAGAATTATTTGTGCATCACTGCATAGGTAGATTCATTTGTGATACATCGTGAATCGTCTGCGATTCATGCCTGACGCCTTGTTCTGTGGATAACGTTCATATCTAAGATAGAGTACGTAGACATATGAGTAAGACTTTGTAAATAATATAAATTATAACAGTCTTAGTTGGGTGTCA
>Ga0209092_10000818_pt1 | contig 31399 bp, 31 predicted proteins | sample FraStrMetagenome_FD_187446 | JGI IMG/M metagenome (GOLD analysis project Ga0209092, IMG submission 187446) | Marine eukaryotic phytoplankton communities from Arctic Ocean - Fram Strait ARC3M Metagenome (SPAdes) (version 2) | ecosystem: Environmental > Aquatic > Marine > Oceanic | place: Fram...
AAAAAGCTGTTATCCAGTTTCGAGAGTGTGCGAAACGGAATCTGGCAAGCTCACATGGCATTCGCAGAACACGGCGACAAGATAGCGATGGCATGTATGCGAGCGCACCACAAAGGAGTAAACCAATCTATTATCGATTTAGGTGGCGATGCCATCGAGTTGCCCGATCTTGAATCTTCTTTGGAGAACCACTAATTAACGTGTCGAGGGACGAGATCACCGTTCAATGGCAAGTTCAACAGCCCAGTAGGGCGCACACATTATGAACAGATACGAAGAGCAACAAGATGAGTGGCAACTAGCCACTGACTACTGGATTGAGCTTACCCTCGAAAAATACAAGGGGTATGACATTGATGACCTCACCCAAGTATTTATGCGAGGACCCTTCGCTGGCTGGAGTGAACGCATGGTGCTGGAGTTAGCAATGAAGATGGATGACGCAAATACAAAAGTACCAAGACATAAAACCCAATAGGGCGCACACATTATGAATGAACCAAATGAAACTATGGGTATGATTGCCGCTTTACTTGCTTTTGCAGTATTGTTCTTACTGCCTATGCTAGCACTGGCATTCTTGATTGAATGCATTATACTACCGCGCCTCTCTCCAATAGCCCAGTAGGGGATACTAACATGAAAACAATCTTTACCTTCATTAACATATACATCTTCTTGGCTATTTTAATAGCCTTAAAACTAATTTCCTCACTCATCGATTAGGACGCACCCATTATGAACAATATGACATACACAACACTAATCCTTGTTTTAATCTTAATTGAATCCAATGGCGACGACTCAGCTGTAGGTGACAACGGAAAAGCCTACGGATGCCTCCAGCTTCACGCAGAATACGTTGCAGACGCCGCTGAGTATGCCAATGAAGATTGGGTGCATGAAGACGCATTTGACCGCAAAACAGCTATCAAAATCTTTGAAGCTTATATGGATCGTTACGCAACTCCCAAGCGTCTAGGCAGAATAGCCACAGCAGAAGACATCGCAAGAATTCATAACGGTGGTCCGAATGGTTACAAAAAGAAATCAACAAAAGCTTACTGGAATAAAGTAAGCTCAATATTTAATTAACTATATGCAACACCCATTATTTGTACCTCAATCAAGTTGGCGACCGCCATCTCAACTACCAAGCTTTGAAAAAGTAATAGCAATTGACTTAGAGACCTGCGACCCAAACCTCAAACAACATGGACCAGGATATAAACGAAATGATGGAAAGGTTGTCGGCATTGCAATTGCAGATGAACACCAAGAAATATACCTACCTTTTGACCACTTAGGTGGAGACAACATAGATAAAAGAATAGTACTAAGCTATGTAAGTAATCTAGTAAAAAACAGCAGCGAGATCTTGTTTGCAAACGCTGCTTACGACCTCGGATGGCTTGAGACGCTGGGGATTTCCGTCTCTTGCCCAATCCGTGACGTACAAATTGCAGAAGCACTCATTGACGAAGAACAGTTCTCTTACAGCTTAAACAATCTATCTAAGAAATACCTAAAGCGAACTAAGTTCGAAGAGAAACTAAAAGAAGCAGCATACGCATACGACATTGACCCCAAAGCAGAGATGTGGAAACTACCTGCTAGACACGTAGGTGAGTATGCTGAGATGGATGCTAGAAACACTTGGGACGTGTATCAATATCAAATCCCAGTATTACAGGAGCAAGGCTTATGGACTGTCTGGGAACTTGAGTGTAAACTGACACCAGTCCTTGTACACATGTCAATGAAAGGTGTGCCAGTAAACGTAGACAAAGCAGACCAATTAAATGAAGAGCTAAAAAAGAGAGAAGCTATACTTAAGCAAAACTTTAAAAACCTAGACATTTGGTCACCACCACAACTAGCAAAATACGTAGAAAGCTGTGGAATCTTAGTACCAAAAACAGAAAAAGGTAACCCATCAGTGACTAAAGACTTTTTAGTATCTTGTGATCACCCAAAAATTAAATTAATCCATGAAGCAAGAAGCATTAACAGACTCAGAAAAGTTTTCGTTGAGGACATTATCTTACACAAAAATTATAAGGGACGAATCCACGCAGACTTCAAACAAACTGCATCGGACTCTGGTGGCACTCGTTCTGGGCGGCTATCTTCAGCCAACCCAAACATGCAGCAAGTACCAAAACGAAGTGATATTGGTAAAGCCATCCGAGCATTATACATTGCAGAACCAGACTCACTCTGGTGTAAAGCAGATTACAGTTCCCAAGAACCACGTCTCCAAGTTCACTATGCACTCATTGGTGAATTCGGACGACCGCTTGCTAGAGCTGTAGAAGCAAAAGAAGCATTCGAACGAGGAGAAAAGCTTTACACATTCTTTGAAAAAGCAACAGGACTGCCGTATGACACATGTAAGATGTTATGCTTAGGTATCAGTTACGGAATGGGTATGAAGAAAATGGCTACATCACTAGGCATTTCCGAAGAAAAGTGCAAGAAAACTATGGAACAGTTCAATACAGAAGCTCCTTTCTTGAAAGTACTATTCGACAACGTGATGAATATGGCTAGCTCTAGAGGGTACATTAAAACCATTCTAGGACGTAGAGCACGATTTGATTCTTGGGTTTCTTCCTACGGAGACACACCAGTAAAAGGATACGGCAAAGCAAAAGCAATGTTTAAAGGCAAAGCAATTAACCGAGCCTTTACCAGTAAAGGACTAAACAGACTCATTCAAGGATCAGCAGCAGACCAAGCAAAGAAGGCTATGGTAGATGCATACGAAGCAGGATTTGATATGAGACTGCCAGTTCACGATGAAATTAATGCAATGGTAAGTTCAGAACAAGAGAGTTTAGACTTGAAATTGATAATGGAAAATGCTATACAACTAAAAGTACCTGTTATCGCAGACATAGATCTCGGACCAACATGGTGCTAAACAACTAACAACATATGACAAAAAACAATACAACAGATGAGTTCCTACAAGAAGAAGAAAACATCATACCTTTTGGACAAATTGAGGTGTGTACACCAGCCAACGTTTCCGACGGAGCTTTGGCTGAAATTACGGATTTGGGTAGAGTTCTGGATGATCTCGATCAAAGCATACTTGCGGAAGAAGTAACCATAAGTGATCTAAAAGCTCGGCGTAAGCAAGTAGCAGAAGAATTGCTCCCAGACCTAATGGCAAGCTCTGGTCTTAAGCTAATGCAACTTGACAACGGAACAAAAATCCGAATTGATGAGTTTGTTGACGCTAAGATTAAAGATGCAGTAACAGCATTCGATTGGCTTCGACAAACAAACAACGAATCTATTATCAAAAATCAAATCACAATCTCTCTAGAGCGTGGTGATGTTGATAAGGCTCAAGAAGTAATTCAAAATTTAAAAGAGAGTCATGATATTGATGCTGAAGTTAAAATCAGTATTCACAATCAAACTCTCAAGTCTTTCTGTCGTGATGCTCTGGACAACCCAGAGCTGGCAGAATCCTTACCTCGTGAAGCCTTTGGTATCTACCAAGGTAAGCGAGCGAAAATAACCAAATAAAGAAAAAAAGAAATATGGCGTTCGACATAACAACAGTAGCAGGTCAAGGCACAGAGAATCTAGATTCAGGTTCTTCCTTGCCGTTCATCCGCATCCTCCAAGATTTGAGTCCTCAACTCAAACCACAAAAAGACGAATACGTAGAAGGCTCAAAGTCTGGAGACTTATTCTTTGCTAAGACGCAAGGACTAATTGAACAACCTGCTGAAATCATCCCTTGTTACACACAATCCATCTACACAGAATGGGTTCCTCGCTCCAAAGGCGGCGGTTTCAAGGGTAATCACCCGCTCACGATCGTTAGTCATGCAAACTACGAAAAAGGTCGTGACCGTCAATATGATGAATGGCTTGGTGAAAACGAGCTGAAGTTCACCACATACTGGTTTGTGCTTCTTAAGCTCAACGGTGCGTGGGAACAAGCAGTCATTCCATTCACATCATCTCAGCTACGTATCTCACGTAAGCTGACGACAGACATCAACCGCTTCCGTTACGACGGAATGGACGTAGCACCACCGCTCTACGCTCAAGCTTGGAAACTTGCTTCGGTTATGGAAACAAGTAAAAATGGCGACGACTACTTCAACTTCTCATTCGAAGAACCCCGTGTTCTAGATTTTGAAGATGATGAAGGAATCCTCACACTTGCTTCCGAGACATACAACAGTGCATCAGATACACCCCTCCTCCAAACTGAAGAGCGACCTAAGCTCTTGAGTGCGGATGCTCTACCGTACTAGTAGTCAACCTCATGCCCCTAGTCTTTTAATAAGACTAGGGGCTTTTTGACCTTATATTATATGATACCAATTGCAGACTTAGCCTTTAAATTCAACGACCTTTTTATTTGTAATCCAGAAGTACACGGACAAACCAGCTTAACTGGTAAGACTCGTGACCGTGATGGCAAACAAGATTCAAAGTCGTTTTTAGTTAAAGCTCCCCTTACAACAAACGTTTGGGAAGAGCACCTTAAAGGCACTAAGATCATTGGATGTACTCCACTATTTAACGAAGACAGAGTTCGTTGGGGAGTCCTAGATGTAGATGTATACCAAGAATCCAGTACACTAGAAGAACTAATAGCAAAAGTAAAAGAACACAAACTACCATTCGTTGTGTGCCGATCCAAATCTGGCGGTGCTCACGTTTACTTATTTTTCACAGAAGATGTATCTGCATCTTCTGTAATCGACAAACTAAAATCTTTTTCTGCTTTCTTTGGTCACGGTGCTTGTGAGATATACCCCAAGCAACCAAAGATCGGAACTAGAAAAGATAACTCTAGATACGGTAACTGGATAAACATGCCGTATAGCGGCAACCCTACACTCCAGTATGGGATAACAGAAGAGAATGTATCTCTTAACCCAGAAGAGTTCATTGAATACGCTAACAGCAAAGCACTAACAAAAGACGCTTTCGCAGAATTAAAAGTACCAAACCTAGTAACAGAAGAACTACCAGAAGGACCACCGTGTTTAAATTATATATTCCAGAACCGTGCGCAGCACAGCGAGTCCAGAAACATCACACTATCAAATGTCGCTGTATACTTAAAGAAAGCACAGCCAAGTGAATGGAAGCAGCTATTGCAGAAGTATAATAGGAAGTTCTCAGAACCCCTAGAAGACCGAGAAGTAGAAGCAATCATTAGCTCCTACTCTAAAAAAGACTACAAGTATCAATGCTCCAATCAACCTCTGTGTAAATACTGCGACGCTAGTCTTTGTGGTCAAAGAAAATTCGGTATTGGTAAAGAAGAGTTCTTACCAAATAACAGATCTCTTATGCAACTAAAAAGTGATCCACCTTTGTGGTTCTTGGCTTTAGATAACGAAGAGATTCAGTTGACTACTGAACAGTTTGACAACTTCAACCAGTTTAACCAGAAAGTAATGGAGAAACTGCTATTTAAGTATCCACCAATTAAACAAGAAGACTGGATCAATCAGCAAAACCTACTACTAAAGAACTGCACACAAATTGACATCCCGTTCGAAATGACACCAGTTGGTCAGTTTGTTGAGTATGTTGCAATGTTTGCAGCTAGTGCTAGTGATAACCCAAACAACATTAAATTGGGACCAATCAAACAACACGGATGTTTTTACTTCCGAATGGTTGACTTAAAAGATTACTTGAGCCAACAAAGATTTAAAGAATTACCAGACAACAGAATACTCTCAGCTCTAAAACAAGTTCTTAAAGCTGATGCAGTAACACACAAAATAAAAGAACCAGTAAAGATGAACGTTCGGTGTTGGCGAGTTAGAGAAGAATCTCTAAACCTCGACCCATCCGTTCCTCTTCCAGACCTAAATGAACAATCAGCCTACTAACAAAAATCAAACAATCTTCGTAGCCAGTGCTGGCACAGGTAAGACCACAACACTGATGGACTTACTTACAGACTGCCTAGAGAAAACAGAACCTCGCAATATATGTTTCACTACCTTTACCAAAGCTGGTGCAAACGAAGCTATTGATCGAGCATTAGCTAAAAATTTAAAGTATCACTTATCAGACTTTGAAGGATTCAGTACACTACACGCTTTGTGCTATCGACGCATCCAGCGTAAACAGATGCTCAGCGGACAAGACTATAAGCTACTAGGTGAGCTTACAGGCTATCCTATCTCTGGGGGTTCTGCATACTCAAACAAAGATGGCTTAGTTTACAACAGCAATGCTGGAGATAAAATCCTATACTACGACAGCCTAGTACGTAACCTTAAGGTGTCTGCCGAAGAAGTGCTTAACGCACAGATTGGTGCTCGTGTAACTGCGGAACAACTTACAGCCTTCAGTGAGTTCTACAAAGAATTTAAGATCACTAAAAACAAGTACGACTTTACTGATCAGCTTGAGCAATTCATTGAACAAGACATATCACCAAACTTTGACTATGTGTTTATTGATGAAGCCCAAGACTTATCTCCGCTTCAGTGGGATGTAGTTGATTTCTTATGTAAGGGTGCTAAAGAAGTGTTCATTGCTGGTGACGACAAACAAAGTATCTTTAAGTTTGCTGGGGGTGATCCAGCTTCGCTTATCAATCGCAAAGGTAACCGAGTTGTTCTTGATGTATCCTACCGACTACCAAAACCAGTCCTTAAGTATGCAGAAAGAATTGCTAAAAAGATTACTGAGAAACAAAAATACAAAGTAACCAGTAGAAAAGAAGAAGGATCTGTTCAGCATATTCACAGTTTGCATGACATAGATATGAGCAAAGGGACTTGGTTTTTGCTTTGTCGGAATAAAGCAATGCTATCAATCTTTGAACACGAGTTAATGCGTAAGAAACAGTTGTTTGTATCTAGCGGTGTAAACTCTTTGTTTAATCAAAGCCAAATCAAACATATCCTTATGTGGGAACAGCTTCGTCGGGGTTATAAGTTTAAAGCTTCTGAGATTAAAAAGCTGTATCACGACTTCCTCCCAACAGGCAGTGTAATTGCTAGAGGTTGTAAAAAGTTGCTGGACTCCATGCCAGACGGAGAACTCTTTGACAAAGATCAACTTGTTGACAACTTTGGATTAAAGACTACTGCTAAATGGAACTTAATATTTAAACTTCCAGATATCACAAAAGAAATCCTACTAAAAGCAGAATCAGAAGGTAAGCTAGAACGTAGTGGCGATGTTGAGCTAAGTACAATTCACGCAACCAAAGGTCGTGAAGCTGACAATGTAATCATCCTACCAGATATGACTGAGACAACCTACAAAGGTATGTTAAAGGATATGGACAACGAGCATCGTGTTTACTATGTTGCAGCCACTCGTGCAAAAACAAACCTATACATTCACACACCAGTAACCAATCGGTTTTACCAACTACCCCAATGATCTACAAAACAAAACCATTAGCGCACCAAGAAGACGCAGTAAATAGATTTGCAGAAAAAGAATACGGTGCTCTGTTCTGTGAAATGGGTACAGGCAAAACAAAGATTGTCTTAGACATCTTAAGAAACTCTGCCGACCTGTTCGAAGCTATTGTTATTGCTCCTAATGGTTTGCACCATAACTGGGACATCAATGAAATACCCAAACACTTAGGTAACTCAGATTTAAATCCAGTTGTCACGTATTGCTGGAAAGGTCCAATCAAGAGTAAGAAAGCCAAGCAAGAGCTTTCACGGTTCTTTATGACTAGAGATGCTTCTCGCATCCTACTAATAAACATCGAAGCACTTAGGACAGCCGCAGGTTTTGATACAGTCAACACATTCTTAAAGTATTGCTTTGGTCTTAAGCACATGATCATTGACGAATCTACGTGCATTAAGAATCCCAAAGCAATGCAAACAAAGCGGGTGCTTAAGCTAGCGGATCAAGTTGACAGGAAGTGGGTTCTTAACGGAACACCTATCACACAGAGTCCACTAGATTTGTTTACTCAGTGCAGATTCCTAAGTAAAGATGCAATACCTTTCAATACTTACACAGCCTTTAAACACGCATTTGCCATTGAAACTACAATGACTATGGGTAGCCGAGCGTTTCGTAAGATTATTGGATACCAGAACCTAGAACGATTGACCAAGTTACTTGAACCATTTACACTAAGAATCGAGAAGAAAGACTGTCTTGACTTACCCGAAAAGACCTTTGTTAAACAGGCTATTCAGTTACATCCAACTCAGCAACGCATATACGACAGTATGAAAAACGACTGTATTGCTCTTTTAAAAAACGGAGAATTGGTTACATCTACAATTGCTCTTACCAAAATCGTCAAGCTGCACCAAATCCTTACAGGGTTTGTGACAGATGACGAAGGCACAGCTCACGCTATTGAAAACAACAGAATAGCTGCGCTCTTGCAAATAGCAGAGACACAAAAGCCTTTAGTTGTGTTCTGTGCCTATAAATTTAACGTTCAAGAAATTAAAGCAGCATTACGGAAACAGTTTCCAGAATCAAAGATAGCTGAGTTTCATGGAGATGTATCTAACACTGCACGAAACGAATCTGTTAGGCAGTTTCAAGAAGGAGAAGCAGACTTTTTCTTAGCTACTTCCGCTGCTGCAAAGGGTTTGACATTACACCGTGCATCGACAATGGTATACTACTCAAACAACTATAGCCTTGAAACCAGACTACAAAGCCAAGACCGTATTCATAGAATCGGTCAAGATAAAAAATGCACATACATCGACCTTGTTGTACCCAACACAGTTGATGACGCTATCTTAAAAAGACTAGAAGAAAAGAAAGAGTTGTCCAGCATGGTGCTTGACGACCTTATTGAAATAATTAAATGACACACACAAACACAATCAGAGAAAATATGAAAGTACCAACAACCAACAGGTCTTTATTCAATCAAAGACCAGAAACTATTTTAGAACGGGGGTTACACACAATGACCCTAGCCTGTGAAGCATTGGTTATACAGAACTCAGCTCTGAATGATCAAATTGATGCACTAACTAAAGATATACTAGAAGCTGACAACAAAGGTTAAAATTATGCTAACAAACAAAGAACAACAAGCACTTGACGCTTTTCTAGAATATAGAAATAAAACTGAAGTTGCACGATCTTTGGGTGTTGCAGAATCAACTATTAGAGCAACTCTAAAACGAGTTGAGCGTAAAGGATTTGCTCCTTGGCTCAGTGGAGCAATCACACCCGATCATCTATCCGTAGCAAAAACCACTGTCCAGTACGGACCAGATGGTGAGGTGCAACGAGAGTGGAAACGACTTCTGCCAAATGCAGAAGCTATGACAGACTTCGTTGATGCACTGTGCGAACGAGCCGAAGGAACACTAAAGATTGCACCAGCACCCAAAGTAACACGTCAACGTAAAGATGTGTTGGCTGAGATCTGCTGCTTCGATGCGCACATTGGTATGTATGCCGAGGCAGGAGAAACTAACAGTCAAAACTACGACTCGGACATTGCTGTGAAACGTATTCACAACACTACGGACGCTCTGCTGTGTCGCATGAACAACCCAGAGCAAATCGTTGTCACCTTTGGTGGTGATATGCTACACGCAGACACTCGGAGCAATAAGACAGAGATGAGCGGTAACGTACTAGACGTTGACAGCCGCTACCATATGGTTGTCGAAAAAGCAGTCACAGCTTGCTACGATGTTGTAGCTATGGCTTCCGAAGTAGCTGAAAAGGTTACCGTAGTTATACTGGAAGGCAACCACAGCTGGCACTCCGAAGTCTGGCTTGCTCAGGTATTAAGAGCAGCTTACTCCCAATGTGACCGTGTTGAAGTTGTTATGCAACGATCAGCTCGTAAGCACATGGTCTGGGGAGACAACTTACTGGTATGGACACACGGAGACTCCGTAGCCATGACCAAGTGGCAAGGTATTATCTCAACTGAGTTTGCTCAGTTATGGGGCAAGACCAAGTGGCGTCACCTAAAGATGGGACACGTACATCACAAGAATGCTCGTAACGGAAAGAGCCTTGTAACATCTGACCAGAATGGTGGTTGGGTAGAGAACCACGGTCTCTTGGTCGAGTACCTCCCTGCCCTATCAGCCACGGATGCTTGGCATGCATCAAAAGGATTTATCGGTAGCCAACAAGCAATGACTGGCTTCGAGTACCATAAGAAACAAGGACTAATAACCAGACTATATGAACCAGCGTGTTAACCTAGAGTCTCACCAACGTAAGATAAACATTTCTTGAGGAACCTGATGTAGTGCTGACTCTTTGAAATTGAATATTTATATCGCTAGTGCTACCTGCTGGTACTGTTAGAACATATAACTGACTAACAGACTCATAATCTCCAGTAGGTTTACCCTGGGTTTCATTAATTCGATGGCTTAAAAGAGTAGTGCCTGAAGAACGCAAGTTTACAAGAAAGTAATCGTTATTGTCGCCGTCGTCTTCATAGAACTCCCCTATACAGGTTATAAGGTAAATTCCTTCACTCACCCGCACTCCACCATCATATGTACCAGAAGTAAGAACTGTACCTATGTTGTCTGGATCAGAATCTTCAGTAAGCTGTATAATACTAGTACCAGAATAAAAAGTATTAGCTGTACGGGAGTATCTTGCTACTTTGGTTTTTAAGGCAGCAACATCAGCTTCAATAGCAGACGTGTCTACGTCAACACCAGCTATTGCGGTATCCACATAAGCCTTTACCCCACCGCTAGTGACCATAAGAGGACTTATGTCAGTCGGCGTAGTATCTGCACCAGCTACCTTTTGAATAGATGCATCTACTACTGCTGCTGAATTAGTTAGAGTATATTCTGCCATAATTGTTATACTAACCTAGATAATTTAAAAGTTAAATCGTAAGTAGCAGTCTTCGGGTTGCCAAATAAATTGGATTTTAATTTTATTGTTTGACCTTGAAGCATCGGTACGGGTTCTCTAGTAAAAGCAAAACGTGTGTTCGTAAAACTAGTAGATTCATTTGTTCTTACCGACGCTGGGTCACCACCAATAGTTTCATTTAGATTTTCCCAATACAAGAAAATAGAGTTGAGTCCAGAGGTTGAGAAATAATAAGTTCCCACCAATAACCCAACATATAACCCATCCTCAGGTGCTGTGAATGTAACTAGAGTGGTAGTAGAGCTAACTGTCCCTGATATAGAAAAAGTTTCTTTGTAAAAATCTTCGCTTAATTCAGCAACTTCTGTAGTTAGAGTTGCAGTCGCTGGATTATTCGCAATCTCCGTGTCCACATAAGCCTTTACACCACCGCTAGTGACCATAAGAGGACTTAGGTCAGTCGGCGTAGTAGTTGCACTTACCACTTTCTGTAGTGCGCTATCAATATCTGCTGCTGAATTAGTTAGTGTAAAAGTAGACATAAATTAACATTTCCATTTGCGCAACGCTAAAGTCTTCCTTGTTGGACGACCCTTTGAATCTTTTGCTGGACCTTTTACACCAGACATACGAGCACAGAATGACTTCTTCCGCCCTGCCCGTTTTCCTTTGGGATTGGATTCAGTAACTGGAGCCTTGAGCTTCGATCCAGTCTTGTTGTTGTAATACGAGCGACCCTTGGCACTAAGACCCCCAGATGGGTTCTTATGCTCCTTCCTCATTGATACTTTTACTTTTTTTCTCGCCACAATTACAATCTCCCTTCCTTTCGCAATTCCGAATTGCTTTCCTCAAGACACTGACAGCTCTTTCGCCCTCAGTCAAGTCAAGTTCTTTTCTCAGCTTACAGTGCCTATTTCGCATTAGCTTTCATTTTCCTTCTTTCATTATTTACAGCAGACCCCACTATGGTACTTTTCTTAGCTACTTTTTTTAAAATTTCTTTGTTTCGGTCATTATCTGCGTTTTTTAGGTCTTTGTTTACTCTATCTAGATCACTTGTGCCAGCTTTCTTTTTATTTTGTTCAAGTAATTTTCGCCTCTCTGCTTGTTCTGCTTTAGCCCTTTGCTGTGACCTTACTTTAGCCTCTGTTGCTTTTTTAGCAGCTACTTTTGTTGCCTTCCTAGCTGCCAGACCTTTTGTAACTTTCTTAGTTACTGTTTGTGCAGCAGCAATAGCTATCCGTCCACCCCTCATCGCTGGGATAAAGAATTGCGACGCTGGACTGATCATTGGTTCTGGCATAATTATTGATTCTCTAAAGTGTTTACGTAATCAAGGATTTCTCCTATAGTTTGTTTCTGATACTGATTAAATTCGTGGTTGTTCAGTTCCTGTAGGAACTCTGGAACCCGACTCTTCTTTATCGTCACGCACCCATTCATCAATAAGCTTGCTGTTACGATTATACCTACGATTCTTAACTTCTTTAACATACGAATTTTGAATTGTAAATAATACATTTGCAATCTTAGGAAAAGCAAGTAGTAAACTAACAACTAGCTTTATCATTATTCTTTAGCCTTACCAACATTAAGTGCGAGCCAATCAACAACCTTATAGATCTTAGCAACCCAAGTGTCGTCTTTTGGTGTAGGAGTAAGTGCAGCAATAGCGGAAGCAGCTGCTACAACAGAACTAGCCACTCCAATAAGAGTGCCAGCGTTTGTGATGATCCAGTTTAGTATATCCATAATTATTTTTCTTGTAGTTCCTTAATTACCTTGACTGCGGATGCAGTCATATAGACTAGAGTAGCAAGACCTACGACTAGCCCTAGAAGTTCGTTAATGTGACCTAGTTCAATGGTAGCGATGAAGCCCCCTGTCCCTATGGTAGATTTGTAAATAATATCGTGCATTCAAATTAATTCCTTAATCAATTGTTAAACGGTTCTCATGCGGAAACTTAGTAGGTCAATGAGTGAGCCAGTTCCTCCAGATGAATTGTAATATCTAAGGTCACAGGTTGTCGTGGCTGTGCAGGTAAGTGTAGCCTTTACGTTGTATCGAGTCGAATAAGCAGCGCCATTATTGGCGCTCAACTCTGAACCAATTGTGTTAAATTGTGTATATGTTGCGTTCCAGTTGGTGGCAGCATCAACATCCCACGACCTTGTTGTCCACCCAGACCTTGAATACTGACCAGTAACATTATTATCAATCATTGTAGTGTCGTTGGTCGCTTGGATTGATATTTCCAAAGCCATGCCAGCGGATGGATCAGCCAACACAAATTCAGGATTAAAGGCTGGACCACCCTGCGCATAAAAAGTTAGTATATCAAAATCCAGCTCGTAAGTGACTCCTGCTGTAAGCGATAACTCTGCAACCTTAGTAAAATTCGTAGATCCCTGAGCGATAACATAGTCACCACGCTGTTGTTGTGACAGAAATGTTGCGCCATTCCTTATGGCAAATGACTGAGACGCAGGAAGAAACGAAAAAGACTCTAGGAATGGCGTAAAATTATAAATCACACGGTCATAATATCTTAAATCAGTTGCTCCGCCCCCAGTATTAGGAACCCAATAATAAGCATGATCCGCTATCTGCTCCCCAGCATCTTCAGGGGGGGTTGCTCCCCAAACTCCGATATTACACGCCCCAATTTGACTATTAAGGGCAGAAGTAGAAGCATCAAATGCAAATCCGTTGAAGCCATTATTGCCAGCGTTTTCTGACATCTCTGCCACAAATCCGAGATCAGCAAATGTCACTGCCGTGGATCTTTTAGGTTCAAGGGTGTAGTTAGCTGTGGTGACTCCAACCTTGGCATTGTTAGTTACAATGTCCGCTGCTTGAGCTGGTGTAATACCAACCTTGGCATTATTGGTTGTAATGTCGCTTGCCTGAGTTGGTGTGATTCCAACCTTGGCATTGTTTGCTGTAATATCAGATGCTTGTGTTGGTGTAATACCAACCTTGGCATTGTTAGCTGTAATGTCACTTGCTTGTGTTGGTGTGATTCCAACCTTAGCATTGTTCGCTGTAATATCAGATGCTTGTGTTGGTGTGATTCCAACCTTAGCTGTGTTAGTTGTGATGTCACTTGCCTGTGCTGGAGTAATTCCAACCTTAGCTGTATTAGTTACAATGTCACTTGCTTGTGTTGGTGTAATACCAACCTTGGCATTGTTAGCTGTAATGTCACTTGCTTGTGCAGATGTAATTCCAACTTTAGCTGTGTTTGTAGCAATATCTACTACATTTGTAGCAATATCTACTACATTTGTAGCAATGTTAGCTGCATTCGTAGCAATGTCTGTTGCATTTACTCCCTCAGCAGCAGTCGCACGAGTTGTTTCGGTAGTAATAGCTGTCTCATTTGCCGTAACTCCTAGATACGTTTTAGCCTCTGCAAGTGTTTGCTTTGCAAGAAGAGCATCGAGATCGGAAGATACGGTAAGATTGGGCATATTATTAAGTAGTAATTATAGTGTATATTTATAGTTTAGGTCATTCATTGTCAAGGATTTGCTACCTCTTTTCATTTGCAGCAGCCTCAGCACGACCAGAAAGGTCTGTTTGTATATTTTGAGTGGTTTCCCCCATAACAAAAGCAATTGCCTTGGTCATTACAGGACCGACTACTGGGTATTGTTCCCCAGTAAGAGGCTTGGCTGCCTTCTTAAAGTCACCCTTTGCAACATCAACCACGGTTCCACCTACTGGGGACAGCACTGATGCAGGACCAAACTGAGCAACATTCATCCCCATTTCAGCAATCCCCGGAATACCAGACTGACGAATAATGCGAGAAAGCTCAAAGGTTGTCATATCTAGTGGATCAATCGGTTCCTTACCTTTTGACAGATCCTTAAGTACAGTCGCCATATATCCAAAAGCTAGGGCTGTTCCAATGTAAGTTGCTAGGTGAGCCATCTTAAATGCATTGTGGGCTTGCTCACCCTTGTAACCGTGCATAAACCTACGATATACAACACGAGACATCCCAAGAGGGAAACTAGTGTACTGTAGGGCAGTACGAGCTACTTCACCGTCAATTTCACCAGCTTGTAATCCAAGTCTAGAAATAGCCTGTGCTCCAGCATCTGGTTCCAAAACTCCTTCTTTCATATAAGAAACTAGGAATCCACTGACCTTTTGCTGAAGTTTTGCATTGGGAATATTGGATGAACCCAGACGATATTTTCCATCGGCTGTTTTTACAACGTACTTACTTAAAGCCTTTAGCTCTTTTTCAGTAAACCCAAACTCCATCATTCTTGCTTTTAATGTTTCAGTAAGCTTCTTAGCACGAAACTGTTCGCCCATGCTATTTGTAATTAAGTCAATGAAAAGTTGCTGGTGTGCGGCTGTTGCTCTGTTTAAACCATTAAGTTCAAACATAATGTCATTAGCCTTACCCAACCAACCTCCAGTAACAGACTCACCAGAAACAGTGCGTTGAGCCATTTGACGTGTAATCAAATCAAAGCCAGCTCCTTGAGAGCGATACCACGCAGCCATGTCTTTGTTTTTACCAGCAAACTGTGTAGCAATAGCTTCCTTGTATGCTGCAATAAAGTTTCTGTAGTTTACGTCTCCGTTAATATACTGAAGTGTTGAAAGTATCATTGGTATATCACTTAACGTAGATATACCAGAACCACCCAAGAACAATACATTAGAACCTTTTCGTAGGTTTTGAGCTGTGTTTGCAATATTAACATCCACAGGATTATCCAGCATACCAGTAACCTGCTTTGCTGTAGCATCTAAAATATTAAATCCTTTTTGATTAACCAACCCAGATTCTCTGGCAGCACCTATAATCATATTGTATGGGTCATGACCTAGATTTTTAACCAAAGCAATTCTTTCAGATCGCCCACGGATTTGTCCTAATAGCAAACGCCCAAGGTTATCATAGTTACCTAGTTTGATTAATGCTTCTGTTTTAAACTGCTCCTTGTAAGCAAGCTTTGCTGTCTTACGCATTGAACCAACTGCCGATGTTTCACCATCACCAAGATCTTCAAATTTACCAGATTTAATTTCATTGTACATACGTGCAAGAAATTGATTAATTTCAAACTTAACAAAAGGCTCTGGCGTAGCTTTAATATCTTTTGCTTTTTTCCCACCAGATTTTCCCTGCATAACACCGCCGTGCAAGCGAGTTGTTGAATCTACGTCAAGTACCTTTAACATGTAAGATACAAACTCTGCTTCAGACATAGCAGCTATGACATTGCGGTCATACTTCATACTGTATCCACTAAAGTTTTTGCTATCCCGAATGTTAACACCCAAGTGGTTAATCTCAGCCATCTGACCACGATTAACTGTTTTGATGATGTCCACCAACTTTTCAAAGTACTCAAGACCTTCAAGCCTTTTTGGAATCTCTCCTGTGGAGATTGCTTCCATTAAATCAAGGTGCATCTGCAAAGACGCTTCTTTTAGATTCCGCCCATAAATTTCAGCAATCTTTGGATTCTTTAAAGCAGCATCTCGGTAGGATGACATATAACTACTTGGATCTTCTCCAAGAAATACTTCTAACAAATCGTTGTTTACTAGAAACTCAATTATAGGAGACTGATCCTTAATAGTCTGTGCGTCGATCTTTCTTTGGATAGATGTATCCCGATCAACATCCTTACGCAAACTACCGTCTAGCACTGTTTTTAACTGAGCTAGTTTTTGCGCTGGAGTTTTCTTACTCTTAACAATTAAATTCAGTTTATCAGAAATAGCTCCATCATGCACAAATCTAAGGATCATAGCTAGGTTTTCTTCGTGCATATACTTATTTACACGCCCCATCTTTTCCCCCTTACCCAGTGTCTCGTCTAGGAGGATAAATCCAATCCGCTGAGTCAGCTCTAGTGGTGCTCCAGCTTTCTTCAAGTCAGCTAGTCGAGCTACAATATCTTCTTGCTCTGATGCCGACTTAAGAATCTTAACTACCTTTGTACGTCGTTTCTCCATTCCCAAAAGATTTTGAGTAATAGTCTCTACGTATCCAGATAGGTAGTTGTATCCCATGTCATCTAGCTTTTTGCGAGTATTTGCAATGTAGATGTTTATTTCATCCCTAGTCAACCCAGCAAGGTTTTCTCGACCAAGCAAGGGAAGAATGGAGTCATCACCCAGCAAGTTGTTGATAGTGTCTTCTAGGTACTTAGCAGGGTCTGCCATGTACTTGTCCTGCTCCGCAGCACGAGACTTCAAGTTTGGATTCTCGTAAGCAGCTTTTTGAAGGGGTTGTCCTTGATTAACTGAGTTAAATGGAACACTTGGTTCTTCTTCAGACAACTTTATAAGCTTATTTACCTCTTTAGTTTCGTTACGAAGTTTGTTAAGTATTGTAGCTACTTCAGCAGCTACGTTACTTGGATCCTTTATTCCAGTAAATAGGTTCTCATACCCATCTGCTTTTAAAATTTTAGCCCCATGTGAAATTAATCTTTCAACAATTTTCTGGTATTTATTGTAAAGTACTGGGTCATTATTCTTAATTGCACTCCAAAAGGCTTCTTGTGTGAGCGCAAACTCAAGAAGATGGCTGGGAGCTTCAAGATTAAAAAAGTTAACTACATCACCCTTATAAACTATGTTTTTGTAACCCCTATCATCTAGTGTTTTTTCCATTGCTTTTTTAACAGAGTCTTGGTCAGCAGCACTCAATAGTTTTAAATACGTCTTTCTATCAGATTGAGATACAGAATGCCAAGCCTCATGGAACAGTGTTGACAATACTTTTGTAAACACTGTTTCACTTACGGGAAGTTTACTATTAATTCTTTCACTAGAAATACGTGCGTCATCAAATATAATATGAGGCTGAGCTATGTAGTTCATTCTGTCGTTTGGTTGAACCCAACCCAAAGCAAGACTTGGATGCTTATCTTGTTGTTTTGCAATAGATACTGGAACCGCTCCTTTAGAATCATCACCAAACAAAACATCATTTACTATTTTATTTGCTTCATCAATAACTTGAGAATACCGTTCACCGTAAATATCTTCAACTACTTTAGCTGCGACTTCAATTTCTTTTTTAAGTTGGGCAATTTTAACTGGGTCACCGCCATTAAATAGTTCAAGCTTTAGTTGCTCTTCTAGTTCTCTTGCACGAGAAGATGCATCAATTAAAAACTCTTCGGCAGCTACCTTTGAAGTGCTTTCAACGCCTACATCTTTTGTAATTATATTTTTTGCACTGATTATAGGAACAGTGTCACCTGCTTCCCTAATTTCAATGTTATTTTCTTTTAAGAACTTAACATCCGCTTCAGTAAGATTGTTTGTCTTCCCTTTTAAAACAGCGTCTGTAATTCTCTTACTTGCAAGTTTAAACTCTCTGTTAGTAACTACAATGCCTTCTTTATTCTCCTTAGCTTTTGCAAGATAAGATGCCGAAAGTTTTGCATTCAACCCCGTCGCCATAAGGTGTGCCTCATGCATGTGTGTAACAGAAGACATATCCATAAAGTCTTTTGCTGTTATATCTTTACTGGGTACACGCCCTTCTGCAATATCTGTTAACCGTGTGCTTGAGTTAATAAACTTCTTTAGAGCTTTTCTTCCGTTTTCGTATGCATGATTAAATCCAGATTCTATTGGGCTTTCAGTCCCATCCATTATATTGCTAAATGTAGCATAGTCTTTTTCTGCTTTTCTAACTACCGATGCTGTTTTATTAGCCCTAACAGCACTTCCTGCTGCAATTGTTCCAGCAAATATACCAGTCATCCCCACAGTAGTTGTTACCTGATCCCAAGTATAGTCTTCAATCCCCTGATCTATTTGCATCATTGCATATGGGACTTCTGTTGCAGCACTATACCCTAGGATATTTTTAAACGTGCCTTTAGCTGTGTGATAAGACGCAGCCGCACCTTTACCTGCTGCTGCGTACATAGCTCCTTTTTTTACACCAGCACCAACACCAAAACCAAGCCAATTAGTGGGGTCAGTAACCATGCCAGTAGCAACACCAGTAATTATGTTAGTAACGGCTCTGTTTTGTCCTTGTGTTATTTCATTGTAATAATCAAGTCTTGCTTTTTTTTGAACCCGTCGTTCAAATGTAATTGGGCTTTCATTAGCCCTAAATTCAAGACCGAGAGTTGCAGCAGGAGATTCTTCATACTGTTTTGGTGTAACAGGTAGATATTTTCCATCCTCCATCTGGCTGGTTTCATATCGTTTTTTAGCAGAATCAGCAATTAGGGTAATAAAATTACGATCCATAGTTGCTAGGGATGTTGCTAACATACCCTTACCTAATCCGTAATCAGTGGAGCTATACTCACCACCAGAAATTTCTTCAAAGGATCTTGCTCTAATAAGAGTGTTTGGGTCTTTAGGGGAAAGATTCATTTATTTATTTTTGTTTTTCAAATTTAAGGTTGCAATGATTGAAGCATCGGTCCACCCCCTCCACCACTTCCAAAATTAGAAACAGACTTAATTGCAGCATCAGAGTCTGCTTCGAATATAATATCTGCCATCATCTTAGTTTGGGCTGAAGAACTACTAAGAGCAAGAGCTGGGTAAAGCTCAAAAGCAGCTGGACCTTGAGTATATTCAGAAAGGTGGTCCATTACAACAGATTCTTTAACAAATACAGGGATACCATTTTCATCTCCCCAAGGCTCATATTTGCCTTGTGTTGGATTAAATAGTTCAACAGTATATCCAGCTACTTCTACCAATTGGTTTGTTACTGGGTCTACTGTTTTTCTACTAGTCATTTTAATACGACTAATTGATTGCCCATCTCCCGACCATAAACCTGAATTTAAGAAACCCTTATCTGGGTTATACTCATTTGTACTTAATCCTCTTGCTAAAGCAATTGCATATTCTTCAGGTGAAATACCCATAGATACTCCAGAGCTATCAGCACCATCAGAATAAGATCGAGCAGAACCGTAAGCTGGCTTTATTTTGATGTCTTCCCCTCTCGCAGCTTTATCAGCTTGGCTGTCAAAAACATTTTTAAAAGGTGCGATGTTATAATCTGCAAAAGCTTTAGATACGGCAGCTTTATTGAAATTGCCACTTCTTGCAAGAGAAATAAGCACAGCGTTTTGAAGTCCTTTTACAGCGGTCTTAGCTTTTATCTGTGGCTGATTACCCATTGCTAAATCAAATGCAGATTCAAGTTTTGACAACACTCCAAACCGACTTGATTCTTCATTTGGATCAACAAACATATTCCAAACTGGAGCACTTACTTGCACAGCCGAACCATCTGCCGTTCTTCGAGTTACACCAAAAACAGGTATAATATTTTTGGCTTCTACTTGTTTTGCAATAAGTAGTTGTTGTCCCGATGATTTTCCCCCCTTTGAACTAGTTAAAACCCCCCTAAGAATCAACTGTAGTGATTCGGCAACTTGTGAGCCAGTAGCACCTTCAATAGCAAAGTTTATTAATTGTGGTAGTTCTAAAATATTTTGTGAAGATGCTTCTGGGTCATCTAAGTTTACCATAGTAGCCGTATATCGTAAGTCTACATCAGCTTTTTGATCTTCTGTAAGGTTGTCATACGATGTAAGTAAATTAACAACATCGCTTGCAGCAGCTTGCAAGTCTTCTCCACCACTAACACGCTTTGCTACCATAGCTGTGCTCAAAGCAGTTAAACTATCATTTGATGATCCAGCACTATTAAACTTTCTCATAGAAGCTTCAGCTACTGTTGATAGTGCGCCTATTTTAAAATTCTTTGTAACACTGTTCACAAGAGAATTTGTAATCTCCTCTGGAGCAGCATCCATATCAATAGTTGGTGTGAGTATTGAAAATTCTTGCCAAACAATGTTATTACCAACTCCAATACCAGCTAAACCAGCATCCATACCAGCACCCGTTACTTGTTCCCTAATTGTAGTATCATAGTAATATTTTGCTTTTGCGAGATCTTCAGGTGTTTCGGATTCAAGCAACTTTTTATACTCTGGAAATAATCTAGCCCACGCAGTAGAATCACCAAGTGCTAATTTAGCTTCTACTTCATTAACAGCGTTTTTAATTCCAGCAGAAAGGTTTTTCCTTTCGGAAGATTGAAACTCTAACTCAGAGTTTTCACCCAGTCGTTCAAGTATAGTTTCATCAGATAATCTATTTTCTTCTGTTGATTTAATAATTTGTGCTGCAATATTCTGAACAATAGATGGTTCTCCATCATCTCCCTGAATATAAGCAAATAACAGATTCCTCTTAGAATCAAACTTTTTTTGATTTTCGAGAGTTAACCTAGACTTGTCTACATTACTAGATGCTTGTAACCCCTTTACTGCTGATAAGTGACCATCTCCGTTCGCGCCCACACCAATAACTAAATCAAAAAAATCTTTAGCATACCCTTCTGCTAATTTATCTTGAACTGCTGGATCTGAAACAACTTTTAATTGTTTATCAAACTCACCAGCTAGCCCCTCTATTTCTTTTGGATTAAAGTTATAGTCTGGATTTCCCCGAACAAATTCTGAAATTTGATCATACCGAGACTGCAACTCTTCTGGTGAAGCTGCTGTGCTTAGCTGATGTTTTGCACCCATCAAAAGTGGTGCTCTTTTAGCAGCTAAGTAACTAGCTTTTGATTCTGAATTACTAAGACCATCGTGATAAGCTTTAATGTTAGCATATGCGTTTTTTTCACCAAAAGCTTGAAACTCTGTAGCACTTTGTCCATTTGGTGATTCTAGCATCATATTTACAACAGACGCATTAGTTTTATCTAGGTCTTCTGTAGTCTGCCTAACAATAATAGCTTGATTCTGGTCAACTTGCCTTCGGTTATCCAACTTATCCCAATTAGTCTGAAAACCAGCACTCAATGCCCCAAGAGACTTGGGGTTGAGTTTACCCCCTGCATTCTGGTTTAAGTGTTTATTCCAATCTGTGTTACTTGGATTTAAGCTAAGAAAGGCTTTATCTGATGCTTCAATAGCTTCAACGGTTCCAGAATCTAGTGCTGCTTTACGGGCAACCTGCCACTCATCCAACTTATCAGTATACATGTTCCCTGCTTCCTGACCAAGAAGCTCTTGAGCTTGTTGGTCTTTCTTTGCAATAATTCCACCTACTTGTCCTGCAAGTTGCCCCACTTTAGACAAGCCTTCAGCTACCTCAGAAAGACCGCTTCTGTAACGGGATGTACTATCGAATGCAGCAAAAGGAGCTTTTTGCTGTTGTTGGGTGTTCGCTGATAATTGAATTGCCATTGTTTGCGGGGGTTACGATGCTGCTTTTGCCTGTGCTCCATATGAACCTGCTGATGCCATAGAACCCAGTAAGTTCCCAGCAGCAGCAGTTCGTGTAGCAGAAGCTTGGTTTCTAAATTGAGTTGCTTGGTTTGCTGCTGCGGATAGTGTCATAGCACGATCTGCTTGACCTAGTGCATATGCTTGTCCAGATTGGCGAACTACTTCACCTGCTTGCTTAGAGTAGCCGTAGTTTGCTTGTCCTGCATCAAAATCAAAGGAAGCTAGTTTATCATAAGCTAAAGTTTCTTCTGATTTAAATACATCCTCAAACGTACCACCTTGGGTAGCAAACATGTTCTTTGTTTTAGCTAGGTCTGTATTAATCTTCTGATTAATAAGTACCCGCTCACGCTCTGCTTTTTGCATCTCGATATTCTTACCGAGAGCCAACTGGGATTCTTGAAACGCAAGGTCATTTACCCGCCCCTGCGCATTGTTAGATGCAATAGTGGCGTTGTAATTACCCTGTGCTTCTGCTGCGTCAGCAGCATACTCTTGAGCTTTTGCATTTCTTTGCGCACCAACATAAGACACAACACCTGACGCGGCTGTTGCTACTGCTGATATTGCGTACATTACTGCTACTGAAGCCATTTAATTAAGATCTGTTTTAGTTGTTAAAGACGCAAGTGTCAAGGGATAAGGTTCGGTATGTTTAATTGTTGGTACATTGTCTACACCATAGTGCGACCCAGCAACCACTTGTTCCCGATCAAATCCTGTAAATCCATCTCCTACGTTGTAGGCAGTAGCTACTCGGTTTAACCCAAATGTTTCCTTAACCCCAACAGAGTAACTAAATGAGTTAATCAAGAATGGTTTAATAGATATAATTCGTGCATTGTCAGAGCCGTAAGCTGGTTTGTTAGATCCATCCCATGTCGGGAACATCATTTTAAGCTCACCAATGTAACGCAATCCAACAACAAGTTTCTTAGTTGTTGACGCAGCATTGATTGTAATATTACCATCAGCGTCAACTGTCTGCTCGCCCACATATACACCATCCTGTACAACAGCAACTACATCACCTTCAATGAATCTAGGACTTACAGAGATAACCTGCTGGTCAAGGAATGTGTAATACAAAGAGAATCCATCAGGTCTAAAATAAGTAAATTGAGGATCTGGTCTGTTGAACCTAGAGCGAAGGAACGATAGACCATCAATCTTAATGTGGCTGTCCAGCATGGTATACTCCGTCAACTGAACTGGATCTGTCTCTGAAAGAGATTCAGTAAATAAACGACCATTACGCTCAATAACAATCCATAGTTGATCTAAGTTAGTGTTTGAACTCTTATGGAGAACAGTCATATCTTTTACCACACCATTTGTCTCCTGCTGAGACCATGCATAGAACTCTTCCTGTCTGTGGTATGACAAACAAAATAACTTACCCGAAGTAGTTAGAACCCAGATTCTTGGTTGGGGTGTGTGCTGGTAAGCTACTCGTACAATCGGATCAGTTAAGAAAGTTGGGTAAATTAACTTAGATACATCATTGGAGGATGAGTTCTGGATATTTAAATCAAATTTGTACTCCATCAACCGAGTGCCTGATTGGTCTGGGTAGAACACAGAGCTGCCAACAATCTCAGCTTGATCTTCACATGGTTCTTCCTCTGTAAGCTCAATTCGGATTGTTTTAGGGCTAATACTAGATTGGTATTGGTTTGGTACAACTCGGTAGATTCCACCACTTGTACCAATAACTAAGTCTCGTCCAGAGCTAAGCCAACGAATAGCCGCCGTAGTGTTAGATAGGTTGTACGTAATAGCGTCCGTATCTAATACTGTGCCATCATCCTGTGTTGGTTGGAAGCTTTGGTCATCATCAGAGCGACTAAAGTAAATAACATTTCCAGCAGCGTACGTACCGCCGAAAATTCGGCGTTGCTCATACTTACTAGTTGTTCTGGGGTAGTTGCCAACAAACCAAGCACCTAACTTAATTGACTCAAATCTTCCTTCGTTTTCAAAACCAAGTGTTCGTTTATCGCGGGGAACTGGGTTTTTTAATTCTGCAACAACTCGTGACTGGTCAAGAAAGCGAACAATTTTTAAATATACATTTCCAGAAGGTAGCTTACCATTAATATTCCTACCGACATCTTCGGCAGCGAAAGCTACTTTGTCAGTAGAGACAGTTACATCATTTGCAATTGGCTCAATTGAGAGCTGACTTGAAATTGCAGGAAGTATAAGGTTAGTTCCTTGTTCTACCTTGTTTGTATTAAAACACTGGCAAACATCAAACTGCTTTGCAGTTGATAGGTTGGCAACAACACTGGTGGAAACACCAACTACATCAGAAACATCATTGTGGTTATTAGCAGCATTAACTAAAGTAGTGTTAAATGGAATTGTTCTATTTCCAGTTGGATTTTGGACACCAACAACAATTTTAATATCCCCATTAACATCTGGTCCTTTGGAATAATATTGCGGCTGTGTTGAAAGAGTTTTATATATAGAGCCAGCTTGATAACTGTTGTTATTAAAAGCAGTAGTTCCCCTGAAAAATTCGACTGGGTGATCCTCGGTTCCTACGTGCTCTGAAATCTGAACCCAACGAATATTTGTTCTGTTGTTACCTACGGCAACTTCATCGGATCTACGATCATCTGCTACACGAACCCAAGCACCAACTTGTCCACTATTAAAAATTGTGGTGTCCGAGCGTAGTTCAATTTCATTTTCTTTTACACCTTCTTGCTTTAGGATAGCTATAGACTCTGTGGTTCCTGCTGTTTCATGGTTATCTAAAAGAAACAATTGAGCACCCGCATCTTCAATGTCCAGCACCGTATCTACGGGAGAAACAAATACTACTTGGCTTGTTGGATTTGCTAGAGTATAGTTTGTGCTAGTAGCCGCATCAACAACTTTTCCTAGAAACTGCTCATCACCAATGTTATACTCAACGTAGTAGTCTAACCAAGCAGGTGATCCAGCAGTAACGATAGGAGCAAAGTCAGTTCCTGTGGTGGTAATCTTAACGTATCGCTCGCTTTGTGAGATTGAATACTTTGTATTTGATTGATCTGTTTCTAGAAATGGCTCAACCTTGATGTCCATGTCCTCAAGAGTCCAATTGGTGTCCCCCTGAATCTCAATGTTTGCGTTGAGTGTTAAAAGATCACTACTTATAAGAGTGTCAATAACTCCACCGTCATCAGCTTGCAGAGTTGTAGATACAAAAACAATATCTGCGCTTAGCTTCTTTGGGTAGTAGCTACCATGTGTGATATACAGGGCATCTGTTTCTGAACTAAAGCGAAGGTCATCTAGCTCTGCATTTGAGTACGGTGACGCCAGTGTATCCAATAACTCTCCACCGCTGTTATAAACAGAGACTGTTTGGTTTCCAAATACAACCCTATAGGCTTTATCTGTGGCTACAACTAGGTCAACAGATACACTCTTTTCATCAACAGAAGTAAGTTCGTTGCTGTACTTAAATCCTGTTCGAAAAACAGCAGGACCTTGAAGACTAGGAAAGAAGTTCTTAAACGTTCTAGCCGAATTAGCTACACGCTTAATATCAAGCCGACCAAGAATGTAGTCGCTTATCAGCCCACCAGAGAAATCAGTTTGAACATTGCTATACCTTGCCATAGTTTTGGTGTGCGCCTATAAATGATGAATTGTTATCATTGATGTATGTCTGCGCTGGTCCTTGTCTTCCCTGTAACATTCGTGCTCGACGCAAAGCTAGTGTATATTGTTTGAACAATATCTCATGACGATTTTCTGAACCAGACAACTCAATGACCATGTTCTGAGCCATGTGTAGGGTAAGTAGTCGAGTAATGAATGGAGGAAGACCTGCGGCAGATGTTTCAAGATCTGGAAGGTATGCATATGTTAATGCAACTTGTGCTGTTGCGCAGTAGAGATTGCCATTTGCAAACCTATAGTCAGACAGTAGGTAATCTTCGTTGTCCTCAAGAATGAGGAATAAATTAAAATCTACAGGAAGCGTATACTCGTAAGTAAAGTTCTTAAATACTGTAGATGTAACACCAGTGAGTGTTATTCGTTTTGTGTTGTAATTAAATATATTATCGCCAAACAATTCAGTAATTGCTTGCGAATATGCACGAGAAACTACCTCGTAAGTAGTGCTCTCCTCATCATTTGAATTGATGTGGTAGCTACCTGCCATTCGAAGGGCAGAGTTTAGTATTTCCAGCTTGTTTGTTTCAATAGCCATAAAAAAAGGAGTAGCCCCCCCCGAATTTACAGGAGGGGCTACAAACAGAATTACTCAGCGCAACGGATTTCGCCAGAAACTTCACCCCACATACGAGATGCTTCAGCACAAAGCTTGAAGTACAGGTAAGGAATGTTTTTCTTAGCTGGGACGCGCCACACATCACCCTTAAGGGCAGTGCCTGTGGACATCTTAAGCGAGCGAGGAGTTGAGATGATAACACGACGTGCGCCATCAGCATCAGCGGTAAGACGCTCAGTTTGAATGAAGCGGAAGCCCATGAATGTTGTGACATTACCTTCTGCAAGGTTCTTACGAACCGAGTAGTCAGAGTTGATCACTTCATCGATACGGAGCAGGTCATCGAGTTGTTTCGCAGATAGGAAACAGTTGATGGTGTCATCTTGGGTAATTGCCTCAAGACGAAGCATTGTGTGGCGAGCCGCACGAAGCTTATCAAGAGTAAGACCAGAGGATGCACTTGCACCAGCAGCCACATACTCTTCACCAATACTGAAACCTTCTTTGTCACCAGCAACAACCGCATACTTGCCGTTAGTTGTGATACTACCGGCAGAAACAGCACCAACCGAGATAAGGCTGTTGTTGATATCACTAGCAGATTTTACGAAGTCGATTTGAGTTGCCCCACTCTTGCCTGTGAAGGCAGGTCCGAAGAACTTATCAATGATGATGTCGTCAATCTTACGCTTACCAGAGGAAAGCAAAGCTTGAGTGTAAGCATTCATTGGGTCAGTGAGTACACGCTTGAGATCCTTCTCGTCGATATACTTACCTAATTCGTAGTCACGAAGACCAATACGGCGACGATCATGTACGATGTCGGAGTTAGGATTGTCACCATAACGAGTAGCATCCTCAGCCATAGGCTCGGCTGCACCAATACGGTCAAAGTATTGGAACTCTTCGTTTTGGGACTCCTGCTCAAAGTAAGGCTGGAGTTTAGATGTAGTTTGTTGGAACGCTTGTTCGAAACCAGCTTTGAACGATTCAACGTAAGCTGTGTTGATTGTGATGCCGCCTGGAGGTGTTCCAGTATCAGCTTGGTATGCAGGTGGTACGTATGCCATAATATATAGTAATAAGTTGGGTTAAGTTTAATTAGAAGTTTGCTTTTCGATGAGCTACCCTTTCGGACTCTTCTAGTTTTACGAAACCAACGGCTTTCCAAAGCTGCATTCGGACCCCAAAAAGGGGCTATCCCAATACTACTGGAATAACCCCTGTTTTACTCAATGTCAAGTAAAAAGTTACGACGGATACAATGTCGAGTACAAGTTGGCTCGTTTTTCTAGAACCTGCTGTCGTTTAGTCCTATCCGCCATGCTCAACTCAGATGGGTTTGACATGATCAACGATGCATTGTCTGTGTCCAACTCCTGAATAGCAGTCTTAACTCCATGAACGTTTTGATTTGTAAAACCACTAGCTGGGTTGTTGTTTGCCAGCGGCAGTGTGTCTCCAGCTACTTCTGAAATACGGTGAAACAACTTAAGCACTGCTGGGTGGTTTGCCATAACTGGATCTGACTCAACCAATTCCTTCAATTCTGGAATTTCGGATGTCAGTGCCTCATATGCTTGGTTTGCCTGTTTGAGATTAGTCTCATACTTGTCGCCCCAATCAACTTGCACATCTGTACGTAATTCATTGATTTTATTCTGTGCGCTTGTGTCCATCTCAGCTTGCCCCTCTAAACCCATTTTCATGTAGCGAGAATAGAGCTTATCAAACTGTTGCTGGTTTAGACCCATGTCACCTGCAAAATCAACAAGTTCTTGGGTTGCTTCTTCTGGGAGGTCAGGTACTGCCTCAAAACCCTCGATCTTTAATTCATCTGGGATTGAGTACTCCGAGTCCTTTGGTCGAATCTGGTCATAAAAACCAGACCATTCATCATCTCCCCAATCTTCTTGTGGAGCTTGCAACCGTTTAGTACCCAAAGCACTTTGCGCGTTTACTAGTTGGTCTGCTAGGGAGTGCAGCGACTTTGTATTCCGCAACGAATCGTGCTGCTTAAGCTCATCGGGAAGAGAGTCATAAAACTCCGAGTATGTGCTTTCATCGGAAACAGGAGCCGAGTCTGTTGTTTTTTGTGCTACTGGTTCGGGTGCTACTGGTTCGGGTGCTAGACCTAAACCGCTTGGTGCTTCTCCAGCAACAGGTGCTGGTTCATTAATTTCTTCACTCATATTGATTTCTATTTGTTTTCCATTTCGAGCCGATTAATAAGCTCTTGCGGATCATCCTGACCCAGCAAAGTTAAGAAGCTCATAGCCAAACGTCTACGCCCCTCACACTCACGGAGTTTTGACTCCTCTGTGTGAAACACTGGTTTAGTTACATGACACTCACGTAGCAACACCTTAAAAAACCGCTGCCCGTGCGGAGTTTCTAAAATGTTGATGAGGTCTTCTTTAAGCTGCGCTTTCTTGCGCAGCTTATCAAGGGAATTTAGTAATGACATTTTAAATGTTCAGCAACTGACCAATACCTTCTGGATCTATTTGCTTCGCTTGCGCGACATCCTTCAGCGCACCTGTGATTTGTGGTGCTGCTTGCATTTGTTGCATTTGTTGCTGCTGCTCTGCGGCTGCGGCGTTTTGTTCGTTAACTACTTCTGCTGATTTGACCACATCTGGATCAAGGTTACGGTATTTAGCATAATTGGCTAAAAGTTTTTGCTCATCAATAGCACCCATGATTTCTGGCTTAACTTGGGCAAGAGGAGCTATATCCTGCATAAAAGCACTGATATCAGAAAGACGTGTTGCATATTGTGATTGTGCTGCTGGGCTAGAGTAACTGATCTCAAGTAAAGCACCATTCAATGACTCTGGTCGCTCAGGTAGCTGTCCTTGGCGTTCTAATAGGGCAAATGTCGCTTCGATGGCTGGTCCGAGGTACTCGGTCTCCATACGACCTAGAAGCGGCGCAAGCTGGTTTAGCATCTGTCCACGGGTGTCTTGAATCTCGGTGACACTCTGACGCTCCTTCTTTTCTTGTCGAATGATCTGATCAACAAAGAATGAGCGGTTAACAGAATCACGGTACATGCGGATCATCTCCATCACATACTGAGGTTGGTTGCCAGCCATGATTGGACTTGGTTTCTCACTACCAGCTTCATGAAACATGATCTGGCGAGAACCGTACTTCATTGGCAGCATAATACTGTCTTCTTCTGCTGTAAGCGTAGGGAAGTTCAAGTATTCTGCGGAAATCAACGCCTCCTTGACCATCTTATTCAAAGATCGAATCTGAGAGAGACAAGCAAAAGCAGGACCACGACCATAAACTTCATCAGCCAACTTAGACCAACGAGGTACGAGGAATGTAAAATAACTAGAACCACTCTCTTGAATTGGTTCTTTTAGTGTAGGACACCAATAAGTAACCTTATATGGACGACCCTTACCGACTCGGCTACCCTTCTTTGCGGCTGGATCTGTGTTTGGCTCAATTGTGTAGATAAGTTCGTACTTATTATGTACGGAGTTATCTTTATTAAAACCATCCATATCCGCAACCTGTGGGAATGCTTGCATCATCTGACGCGCAGTCTTGTAGCAGCGATAGTAAACAGTATCTACTGATCCGTGCTGATCTGTGTCAAAAAATACATCAGCAAGAGGACGAGAGCGAAAGTTCACTACTCCATCAACTTCTGAGATCTGGACAGGAGATGTACCATAAGCACCAATATCTAGGAAACACTCATGACTAGAGTTATAGAACTGGGACTTGGGTAGTGCAAATTCATGTAGGATTCGGTCAGCGACATCCTGCATGTATTTCTTTTCTTCTGGGTTTAGCTCCCCAGACGGTGTGTTCGCTATTCGCAAATAGAACCAACGATCAGATTTAGGAATAAGGTTCGAACTAAGACCATTAGCAAACATCTGGTTACACCAGACTGCTGTATCATCATAAAGCTCCCTAGATCCATCATCTTGAAAGGGTGTCTGCCCGTGATCAAACTTTTGTGTGTTTGGTCGGACATACATCTGGGCATCAAGAAACATGCTGTCAAGGTTAGACCTTAACAGCTTTAGTTCCTCGTATCTTTGCAGAAGATTAACCATACAAACCAGTTCCGCCACCTAAAGAGGAGCGACCCTGTGTTTTCTTTGTAGCTACTGGCTTGCGTTTGACCGCTGTGCCAGAACTAAACTGAGAACCAAAAGTAAGCTTCTTCGATACCGCTTGCGCTACCTTAACTGGCTGCCGAGCTGTTGGCGTCGGAGGAGGGGGAGGCGCAGGAGGTGGTGGTGGTGGAGGTGGCTTTTTTGGTTTAGATCCCATAAGAAATGATTCGTTTAAATGTTTTCCAGCTGTAAAATTTATACGGATCATCCGTATGCATCTTTTGATAACGGCAAAAGTGTACCCTGTCAAGGGGAAATGGTGCAAGATCAAAGAACTGAAGTAAGGTTCGTTCTTTTTCTCTGTGGGAAGCATAGGCGATGTGCCAATATGAGCCTTCTTCATCAGCCCTCACTTCAACGAGAAAAAGATAATCTGGTCCTCCAAAAAAATATTTACCAGACAATGAATCACTATTAATGTAATAATCTAGTAGTTGAATGAAATCCTCACCCATAGAGTGGTAAAGAACCACTGCTTCATCCAACAGGGACAACCTGTGGTACTCACCAATTGATGTTTGTAACTTGGTACTCATGATTTACTTTTTTGCTCTTTCCCATTGTTGGTTGCTTCAAACCAACAGCCAACGTCCTAAAGCCATCCGCACCATGCGAATTTGAGTCGTGTACGGGGCTTTTCCTGAAAACCCCCTTAGAACTATCAAATTCCTTATGGTAACCCTTTAGGGCTTCAATGCCTGCGTAGCAGTCATTCTTAGAGAACCAACACCTTGGCAAAAGATTACGCACTGCCTCGATCCCGTCGATGATTGGCAGCTTCTTCACAGTAGTAAACTTCAGCCCCAAGCTCCTTGCGGTCTCTATTCGGGACTTACCAGTACCCAACTCACGCACCTTAATGTCATGCGGTGCAAAGTGCTTGGCGT
>Ga0209092_10000819_pt1 | contig 31385 bp, 42 predicted proteins | sample FraStrMetagenome_FD_187446 | JGI IMG/M metagenome (GOLD analysis project Ga0209092, IMG submission 187446) | Marine eukaryotic phytoplankton communities from Arctic Ocean - Fram Strait ARC3M Metagenome (SPAdes) (version 2) | ecosystem: Environmental > Aquatic > Marine > Oceanic | place: Fram...
GTATCTCTGGTACTTTCAACTTCATGTTAGTATTCCAAGCTGAACACAACATCTTAATGCACCCATTCCACATGGCTGGTGTTGCTGGTGTATTCGGTGGTTCTTTATTCAGTGCTATGCACGGTTCTTTAGTAACTTCATCTTTAATCCGTGAAACTACTGAAAACGAATCTACTAACTACGGTTACAAATTCGGTCAAGAAGAAGAAACTTACAACATCGTAGCTGCACACGGTTACTTTGGTCGTTTAATCTTCCAATACGCTTCATTCAACAACTCTCGTGCTTTACACTTCTTCTTAGCTTTATGGCCAGTTTTAGGTATCTGGTTAACTGCTATGGGTGTTAGTACTATGGCGTTCAACTTAAACGGTTTCAACTTCAACCAATCAGTTGTTGATTCTCAAGGTCGTGTTATTAACACATGGGCTGATATCATCAACCGTGCTGATTTAGGTATGGAAGTAATGCACGAACGTAACGCGCACAACTTCCCATTAGATTTAGCTTCAGGTGATGTATTACCAGTTGCTTTAACAGCTCCAGCTGTTAACGGTTAATTCCAATCTTTTGATTTAAAACCGAACTATATATTATAAATTTTAAATTTATTTAAAATTTGTAATATATAAATAATCAATCAATTTTTTATTTTTATAATTTTACTTCGCAAGCTTAACTAAAAGAAAATTTAAACCAATTTAGTTTTTCATAAAAAGAAAGGCTCATTACAATGTAATAGAACATAATATACTTCAATTTATTTTTTTAATATAAAAGAAATAAGCTATAATTTAAAGTAGTAATTAATAAAATTAGATATAAATTATGTCTCATACAGTTAAGATTTATAATACTTGTATTGGTTGTACTCAGTGTGTTCGTGCTTGTCCAACCGATGTATTAGAAATGGTTCCTTGGAAGGGTTGTAAATCTGGTCAAATTGCATCTTCACCACGAGTAGAAGATTGTGTTGGATGTAAACGTTGTGAAACAGCATGTCCGACAGATTTCTTAAGTGTACGTGTTTATTTAGGCGCAGAAACAACGAGAAGTTTAGGTTTAGCTTACTAATAAAAAATAATAATATTAAAGGAATCTAAAGATTTTTAGATTCCTTTTTTTCTAAGATAACCAACCGTAACTATGTAAACCTTTACCTAAGAAATTTACCCCTAAATAACAAACCCAAATTACGAAAAAGCCTAAACCTCCAAGAATAGCTGTTTTTTTACCTTCCCATCCTTTTGTAATACGTGAATGTAAATAAGTAGCAAATACAATCCAAGTAACTAAAGCCCAAGTTTCTTTAGGATCCCAACTCCAGTAAGAACCCCAAGCTTCATTAGCCCAAACACCACCTGCAATAATTCCAATCGTTAAAAATGGAAAACCTAATCCAATAATTCGATAACTCCAATTATCTAAACTTTGTAATAATTTTAATTTTCCAAGTTCAGAAATTTCATCGGATGGTGTAAATAGTTTTGCTTCATAATAATCTAACATTACATTATAAAGAGGTAATGATGATTCATCTACAATTTGTAAATCAACATCTTGATATTTTGAAATAACTAAAAATAAAATACATAGCAATGAGCCCATAATTAAAGTAGCATAACTTAACATCATCATACTAACATGCATCATTAACCAATTTGATTGTAATGCTGGAACAAGTGGACTTGCTTTTTGCATATCTGGTGATAAAGTTAAATTAGCAAATCCTGTAATTAATAAAGCAACAGGTAATAAAATTGCACCCATTAATTTACTTTTTGTTTTACTTTCAATATATAAATAAATTGTTAATAACGTCCACGTTAAAAATAATAAAGATTCATATAAATTACTTAATGGAAAATAGCCTGCTACGATCCAACGTGAGGCTAAGATCAAAAATAATAATACATTAGCGGTAATAGAGCTAATTCGACCAATTTGAGCAAGGTTATTAGTTCCTTTAAAAAAGGATAAACTAATCCAGTAAATAGTCATCGCAAATAATAAAATCCCAAAAACGATATTAGATGAAAAATTTTGAAGAGTATCCCAATCCATTTGACTTTTTTAATAAATTTTTTATATAAATTGTTTTACATTATATAATTCTACTAAAAATCTTAATGATTTGACTAATTTTATCTATAATTTTTAGTAACATATTCAAAAATTAAAATTGACATTGTGAATAATTTAAGAGTATTATATTTTTAATTTTGAGAAATGATTATACTATGTCAGCAACAATGAAATATGAAATGATGATTCTTCTTACTGAAGAATTTAACGATAGTGAATTAAAAACATGGGCTTTTAATTATGCTAAAGCATTGAGAAAGTTAAGTGCCTCAGAAATTTCAGTAATTTCACGTGGTAAACGTGACTTAGCATACATGATTAAAAATCAAAAACGAGGAAATTTTATTCAAATTAATTTTTCAAGTCTTCCTAAAAATATTGAAGATTTTTCAAATAGTTTAAAACTTGATTCAAATGTTTTAAGATTTTTAGTTTTAAACAAAAAAGTAGTATCAAAAAATTTATAATTATCATTATTATAAATTTTTAACTTATGCTTGAGTTAAATAAAAACATATGGTAAAGTATAATTAATTAGAATGTCCTCAGTAGCTCAGTGGTAGAGCAATCGGCTGTTAACCGATTGGTCGTAGGTTCAAATCCTACCTGGGGAGTAACAATATAATATTATAGTATGCAAAATAATTTTGATAGACTACAAATAGGAAATAAATCTTTTAATTCTCGGTTAATGTTAGGTACAGGAAAGTATCGGACAGTTAATCATGCAATAGATAGTATTAATAGTAGTGATTGTGAATTGGTAACGGTTGCAATTCGTCGTTTACCAACTGACTTAAATAATGATAATACAACTTTTTTAAAATTTTTAGATTGGGAAAAGTTATGGCTATTACCAAATACTGCAGGTTCTCAAACAGCAGAAGAAGCTATTCGTATGGCATTTTTAGGTCATGAACTTGCTTGCCAATTGGGACAAGAAGATAATTATTTTGTCAAACTTGAAGTAATTTCAGATCCAAAATATCTTTTACCCGATCCTATTGGAACTTTAAAAGCAGCAGAGTTTTTAGTTAAAAAAGGATTTACCGTATTACCTTATATAAATGCTGACCCAATGTTAGCTCTGCATTTGGAAGATTTAGGGTGTGCTACAGTAATGCCGTTAGGTTCTCCCATAGGTTCAGGGCAAGGTTTAAATAATCTAGCCAATATTCAAATTATAATTGAAAATGCAAGTGTGCCGGTTATTGTAGATGCTGGAATTGGTGCTCCTAGTGAAGCTACAAAAGCAATGGAAATTGGTGCAGATGGAGTTTTATTAAATACAGCCGTAGCCCAAGCTAAAGACCCAGTAAAAATGGCTAAAGCAATGAATTTAGCAGTAGATGCTGGTCGAACAGGTTATTTAGCGGGTCGAATGGAAAAAAAATACTATGCAAATGCTAGCTCACCACAAACAAATATCAGTAAATTAATTTAACAAAAACTATTAAATAATAAATTAGTAAATACTTTAAATTAAAGTATCTACTAATTTGGTGAATAAAAGTATTAACTATTATCAGTTGTAATATTTTCTAATGAATTCTCTTCTAACGCAGCTTCACCAGCTTTAAGTACATCTGGATCTACATCACTATAATCGATTTCTACTGCTACGTCACTAGTATAATCCACTAATGAACCTTCTCGTTTTACACGTGTTACAATTAATCTTGTTTTTGGATACAATGGAGTTGTTAAACACTGTTGTGCTAACGTATCTTCTAATAAACGCATTACAGCTCTTCGTAAAGGACGAGCACCATAAACAGGATCATAACCTTCTTCTGTTAGAAGACTACGAACTGCTACATCTACGTCTAATGTAATTTCCTTTTCTCTTAATCGTTTTTCCAATTGACCAACCATTAAACCACAAATTTCCCAAATATCATATTTAGTTAAATGGTTAAAAACGATAATTTCATCAATACGGTTTAAAAACTCTGGACGGAAAAACTCTTTTAATTCTTCATTTACTAATTCTGAAACACGTTCAAATACTGAAGCATCTTTAATTGGTTCTGGCGTTGGTTCCCAACCAACACAACCATCTTCATCAATACGGAAAGCTGGTTTATTTTGTTTTGATTTTGGTTGAATACCACTTTCGCGTTCAATAATTTTTGACCCTAAATTTGTTGTCATAATAATTAGAGTGTTTTTAAAATCAATAACACGACCTTTAGAATCTGATAAACGTCCATCATCTAAGATTTGTAGTAATAAATTGAAAACATCTGGATGTGCTTTTTCTACCTCATCAAATAAGACAACAGAATATGGTTTTGTTCTTACCGCTTCTGTTAATTGACCACCTTCATTGTAACCTACATAGCCTGGAGGTGAACCAATTAATTTGGCAACCGTATGTTTCTCCATGTATTCAGACATGTCTAAACGAATCATACTATCTTCACTACTAAACATGTATTCAGATAAAGCTTTTGTTAATTCAGTTTTTCCAACACCAGTTGGACCTGCAAAAATAAAACTAGCAATTGGTCGATCTGGGTTTCGTAAACCTACACGAGCACGACGGATGGCTTTAGATACAGAAACAATTGCATGGTGTTGACCAATAAGACGTTCGTGTAACGTATCTTCCATTTTTAGTAGTCGTTTTGACTCTGAATCAGAAATTTTAGTTACAGGTACACCTGTCCATCCAGCAATTACTTCAGCAACATCATTCTCTAATACAGTATCTACCTCTTTACGTGTTAATCCAAGTGCTTCATTTGTTAAAGCTGCTTGTTTCATAATTGTAATATGAGTTCGAACTTCCATTTCATGATCAACTAATTGTTTAGCGATATCAAAATCGTGTTCTTTAATACTTTCTTCTTTATCACGTAAAGTATCTTGTAATTCTTTTAATAAACGTTTCATACCTAGTGGTAAACGTCGATTCTCTAATCGTACACGTGAACCGGCTTCATCTAAAACATCAATAGCTTTATCTGGTAAGAAACGGTCTGCAATAAATTTATCAGCTAAAATTGCTGCTTGTTCTACTGCTTTATCGTGATAAGTTAATGTGTGGTGTTGTTCAAATTTTGAACGTAAACCGCGCAAGATATCAATAGTTACAGCAACACTAGGTTCATCTACACGTACTGGTTGGAATCTACGCTCTAAAGCAGGATCACGTTCAATGTATTTACGATATTCATCAATGGTTGTTGCTCCAATACATCGGAATTTACCACGTGCTAAAGCAGGTTTTAAAATGTTAGCAGCATCCACGGCACCTTCAGCTGCACCGGCACCAACTAATGTATGAATTTCATCAATAACTAAAATTACAGCAGCATCATTTTGAGCTTCTTCAACAATACGTTTTAAACGTTCTTCAAATTCACCACGATATTTTGTCCCAGCTAAAATTGAACCTAAATCTAAAGCCATAATTAAATGACCATCTAAGAAATCTGGAGCTTTTTCTGTAAGAATTAATTGTGCTAAACCTTCTGCAACAGCAGTTTTACCAACACCTGGTTCACCAATTAATACTGGGTTATTTTTACCACGTCTCGCTAAAACTTTAATAACTTCATGAATTTCTGTATCACGCCCAATTACAGGATCTAATTTCCCTTCAACAGCTTCTTTAGAAATATTTTCTGAATATTCATCTAATGTTGGCGTTTGGCTACCTTTTTTCTCACGTTCTAATAAAAACTTTTCTGCTTGTGTTAGTGGACGTAAAATTTCCTCTTGATTTTCTTCGATGTATGCTAAAATTAGACTTCTTAATTTTGTAATATCAACTTTTAATTTATCTAAAGTTCGCATTGCAACGCCATCAGACTCTCCAATTAAAGCAAGTAATATGTGTTCCGTACCTACAAAATTTTGGCCTAAGTCTTTACCTTCATGTACAGCCATTTCTAACACACGTTTTGCACGAGGTGTAAATGGTATTTCTGAAGCGACGAAACCGGTACCACGGCCAATATACAATTCAATTTCTCTTCTAGCTTTCTTTAAAGTAACTTTCATTTTCTTTAAAGCTCTGGCACCAATACCATGACGCTGACCGATAACCCCTAATAATAATTGTTCTGTACCTACAAAATTATGTCCCATGCGACGAGCTTCTTCTTGGGATAACATAATTACTTTAATAGCGCCTTCTGTAAATTTTTCAAACATTTAACATTACTCCTTGTAATTTCGAATAGACTTTATAAGATCTACCTTATGTGAATTGGCGATGAATTCTCTACTTTTTACTCCCGAAACTATGCTTACTAATCACTTATAATTATTTGATAAATCAATTCCTTGATTTATATTTTAGTATGTATTATAGTACAGTAAATAGTAATTTGCAATATTAGATTGGCGGTATGGCCAAGTGGTAAGGCAGTGGATTGCAAATCCTCTATCCCCAGTTCGAATCTGGGTGCCGCCTGTTATAATTTTTCTAGATTATTGCTTTTTTATTTCAACCAATGTATTATTTAATTACTATATACATTTGTTTAGGGGATGTGGTGGAATTGGTAGACACGACGGACTTAAAATCCGTTGCCTAGTGATAGTGCGTGAGGGTTCAAGTCCCTCCGTCCCCAGTATTGAAATCTTATTAGATTTGTTTGTAAAAATATATAAATAATATTTGTATATTTAATTTTTTTTATTTAGTTTATTCAAATTTTTACTAAAAAATATTTATTTATATTCACCGTTTAGTTTGTATTAATTTATAACTAAATATTTTAGTAAAATTAATTACTAAAATATTTAGTTATAAATTAAGATAAACAAATTCGGTATAAAATACCGGGTGGTAAATCAGATTTTGCTAAAATATCAAACATGTTCACACTCGAATCATAAGAGATATCTAAAATTCGTTTATGTACTCGAATTTCAAAATGTTCTCTTGCATCTTTATCAACGTGTGGAGAACGTAAAACACAATAAATTCGTTTATCAGTTGGTAAAGATACCATACTAAATTTATTTACATCATGACTTTGAATTAATTCAACAAGTTTTTTACATGATGATGTTAATAATTCGTGATTAAAAGATTCTAATCGTACACGAATTTTCTCATTCGTTTTTATTTCCATAAATTTATTTCATTATTTAACAATTTTAGAAACAACACCTGCACCAATTGTTCGGCCACCTTCACGGATCGCAAAACGCATACCTTCTTCAATCGCTACTGGATAGATTAATTCAGCAGTCATTTTAATACGATCACCAGGCATTACCATTTCAACAATATCACCATCATCACTTGTAAATTGTGTGATTGAACCAGTTACATCAGTTGTTCGTACATAGAATTGTGGACGGTAACCAGTAAAGAATGGTGTGTGACGACCACCTTCATCTTTAGTTAATACGTATACTTCTGATTCAAAGTTTGTGTGTGGTGTAATTGTTCCAGGTTGAGATAAAACCATACCACGTTCAATATCTTCACGAGTAACACCACGTAATAAGATACCAACGTTATCACCAGCGAAACCTTCGTCTAATGTTTTTTGGAACATTTCAATACCAGTAATTGTCGTTGTTTGAGTCTCTTCAACACCAACAATTTCAACACTTTCACCAACTTTTACGATACCACGCTCAATACGACCTGTCGCTACTGTACCACGACCTGTAATTGAGAATACATCTTCAATTGCCATTAAGAATGTTTTTTCTACATCACGTTCTGGTGTTGGGATATACTCATCTACAGCATCCATTAATGCGTAAATTTTATCAACCCATGGATTATCTCCACGTACAATTGATGGGTCTGCTGAAATTGCTTCAATTGCTTGTAAAGCTGAACCTGGACAAACTGGAATATCATCACCAGGGAAATCATACGCAGATAATAACTCACGTACTTCTAATTCTACTAATTCTAATAATTCTGCATCATCTACTTGATCTTCTTTATTTAAGAAAACAACAATATCAGGTACACCTACCTGTTTCGATAATAAGATGTGCTCACGTGTTTGTGGCATTGGACCATCTGCAGCAGATACTACTAAAATTGCACCATCCATTTGCGCAGCACCTGTAATCATGTTTTTTACATAATCAGCGTGACCTGGACAATCTACGTGTGCATAATGACGGTTTTCTGTTTGGTATTCTACGTGTGCTGTATTAATTGTAATACCACGTGCACGTTCCTCTGGCGCACCATCAATTTCATCATAAGCTTTAGCTGTATTCTCTTCACTGCCTAATGATAACGTAGCTGTAATTGCTGCTGTTAATGTTGTCTTACCGTGATCTACGTGACCAATTGTACCAATATTAACATGTGGTTTCGTACGTTCAAATTTTTCGCGTGCCATTTTTTTTAATTCCTTTAAAGTTTAATTTTTATAAATTAATATAATGATAAAAGCTTTTAGCGAGAAGCGATATTTATGAATTAATATCTAAAATGAGCAAAGGCTTTATTTGCATCTGCCATTCTATGAGTTTCTTCTTTCTTTTTAATAGTATTACCGATGTCATTAGCTGTGTCAATGATTTCACTGGCTAATTTAATTGACATACTACGTCCTACTCGTTCGTGAGCATAACCAATAAGCCATCTTAATGCTAGATTTGTTGCACGGAATCCACTTACTTCAATTGGAACTTGATATGTAGATCCACCAATTCGACGAGCTTTAACTTCAACAACAGGGCTAGCATTTTTAATAGCTCTTTCAAAAACTACTACTGGATCTTCGTTAGTTTTTGTTTTAATAATATCAAATGCACCATTTACGATGTTTTGAGCTAAGTTTTTCTTACCTGACTTTAAAATTCGACTAGTTAATAAACTTACAAGGTAGCTATTATAAGTAGAATCTGCTTCAGGAAATCGTTTTTTTGAAATATTTCGACGAGACATAATATCAGATATAATTTTAAAAATTTGAATATAATAATGTAATTTTCTAAAATAAATCTGAAAAATTACATTACTAGGTGTAATACTAAAAAAGATGTTAATTCTTTATCTTATTTTGGTTTTTTTACACCATATTTTGAACGACCTTGTGTTCGATCTTTTACACCACCACTATCCAAGGCACCTCGAATAATGTGGTATCGTACACCGGGTAAATCTTTTACACGACCACCACGAATTAAAACAACTGAGTGTTCTTGTAAGTTATGTCCAATACCTGGAATGTAAGCAGTTACTTCAAACCCTGATGTTAAACGAACACGAGCAACTTTACGGATTGCTGAATTAGGTTTTTTGGGTGTTGTTGTATATACACGTGTACAAACTCCGCGTCGTTGTGGGCAATTTACTAATGCCGGACATTTAGTTTTTTTCTTAATTTGAATCCGTCTTGAACGAACTAATTGTTGAATAGTTGGCATATATCTTAAAAATTCTCGATAAATAATTGTTGATTAGTTTGTTGAATCTAAACCGTATTTTTTCATAAATCGTTCAACACGACCTTCACTATCAATAAGTGCGGTTGTTGTATTATAAAATGGGTGGTTTGCTAACCAGATATCTACTTGTAATTGTTTCTTTGTAGAACCTATAGTACATAATGGTTTTCCATCGCAAAGAACTGTTGCATTTTCAAACCACTCTGGGTGAATTTCAGCTTTTGGCATATTTTTAAAATAAGTAATATTAACGTTTTGAAAATTGTGGAGCTTTTCTTGCTTTTCGTAAACCGTATTTTTTACGTTCTTTAATACGAGCATCTCGTGATAAAAGACCGAATGGTTTTAAAATTGATCGATGTTGAGGATCCATTTTACAAATTAATCTTGCAGTACCTAGTTGAATAGCTGAAGTTTGTCCTGTTAATCCACCACCTCTAACTAATGCTACAATATCAAATTGGTTTTCTAAATTTAACTTTTTTAATGGATCCCAAATCTGATTTATATAAGTAGTGTTATATTGTAAATATTTGTCACCAGCAACTTTATTAATAATAAGGTTACCATCTCCAGGAATAAGGAATACACGAGCTACAGCTCGTTTACGTTTACCAAGACCAATTTTATCTTTTTGTAGTTTTATAGTCATAAAAATTTTTATACGTTATTAGTAAAATTCTCAATATCATCTACGTGCACCGGGTTTTGGGCAGTATGTGGATGCTCCGGCCCTTGGTAAACTTTTAATCGTTTTGATAATTGCTTTTTAGCAATACCATTTGGCATCATTCCATAAATACATCTTTCAATGATTTGTTGTGGAAGACCATTAACAATTCGTTTTAATGATGAACCAGGACGACCTGGACTAAATACGCGTATACGTTCAATATGACGATCTACCGTTAATGCTTCTGCATTTATTAAAATAACATAATCACCAGTATCAAAAGAAGGGTGATAATAAGACTTAATTTTTCCAGATAATAATCCAACAATCGAAGAAGAAATGCGACCTAATTGTTTATCTTTACAATCAATTACATACCACTTTTTTTTCGTATAGTCCGATGCTGGAATAAATGTTTCATTCATAAAATATTTATTAATTAAATAAGTAATTACTTTAAAACTATTCCGAGTTTATTTTTCAGAGTAGTAAAAACTTCATCAGCCGATTTACGACCAAAGTTTTTAAGTTCTTGTAATTTTTCCGGGGAGTATTCCAATAAATCCCCGATAGTATTTATTTGAGCTCTTTTTAAACAATTATAAGCTCTTACTGATAACTGAAGCTCTTCAATTGCTATATTGATATGTGGGTTTATTGGAGTTAAATTATTAGTATTTTCTACGATCTCAAGATCTTGAGTAAATTTATTTTCCATAATTGAATTAAATAATTCAATAATAAACTTCGATGCTGAAGAAACAGCATCTTCCGGAGAAATACTTCCATTTGTCCAAATATCTAAGAATAGTCGCTCTGTAATTGAATTTGAGTTATCATACACATTTTCAATTTTAAAATCTACTTTTTGGATTGGCATGAAAATTGCGTCAATTTGAAGAAAGTCTTCAGATTTATCACAAAATGTTTGACCTGCTAATTTATAACCAGTACCATGTTCAAACTTAAACTCAATTTCAAGAACATTTGATGTCGAAATTGTTGCTATATAATGATTTGGATTTACAATTTCAATATTTGAGGGTAATTGAATTGAATCTGCTGTAATAACAGCCGGACCTTTAACTTTTAAACGTCCAGAAGAAATATCATTCGTTGAACTTTTGGCAACAATTCCTTTTAAATTTAATAAAATTTCTAGAATATCTTCCCGCACTCCTGGAATTATCGAAAACTCATCACGAACTCCAGCAATACGAACAGCTGTAATTGTCGTTCCTCCTAAATCACTTAGGAGAACACGACGTAAAAGATTTCCGATTGTTATACCTTGACCTGGGCGTAAAGAATTTATTAAAAACTGCCCATACATAGATCCAGATTCAATTTTCTCTGATTTCAAACATTTAATATATAAATTATTCAGAGTCATAGTTTAAACTCATTCGAGGATTCTTAGAAATATAAATTTTTAAACTCTTCGACGTTTTGGAGGTCGACAACCATTATGAGGAACAGGTGTAATATCATGAATTGAAAGAATTTCAAATCCAGCCCCTTCAATTGCTCGAATTGCTGTTTCTCGGCCTGATCCTTGGCCTTTAATTAGAATCTCAACATTTTTCATTCCTGTGCCTAATGCGGCTAATGCAGCTTTTTCAGCAGCAGTTTGAGCAGCAAATGGTGTTCCTTTTCGAGCACCTTTAAACCCAGAACTTCCGGCAGATGCCCAAGAAATTGTATCACCGGCTAAATTTGTAATTGTTACAATCGTGTTATTAAATGTTGATTGAATATGAACAACACCTGTAACTAAATTATTTTTATCCTTTTTAAAGGCTGTTTTGCGAATTTTTTGTGCCATATTAAATAAAATTTTAAATTATTATAACTTGCTTAAAAAACGAAATTATTTTTTCTTACCTGTTACTGTTTTTTTACCACCTCGACGTGCTCGAGCATTTGTTCGTGTACGTTGACCACGAACAGGTAAGTTATTTCGATGTCTTTTTCCTCTGTGACAATTAATTTCATTTAATCGTTTAATGTTTAATCCATTGAAACGTCGTAAATCACCTTCTAGTTTTAAATTACTTTCTTCTAGAACGTTTCTTAATGCTACAGTTTCTTCTGTTGTTAAGTCATTTGTACGACTTTCTGGACTAATATTTGCTGATGCAATAATTTGGTTCGCAGTATTAATACCAATTCCATGAATATAAGTTAGAGCGTATGCAATTCTTTTATTCCTTGGTAAATCTACCCCTATTAATCTTACCACTTTGTTAACTCCTTAAAATTATTAACCTTGACGTTGTTTATGTTTTGGGTTTTCACAAATTACCATAATTTTTCCATGTCGTTTAATTACTCGACATTTGTCACACATTTTTTTTACTGAAGGACGAACTTTCATTTTAATTTCTACAATAATTAATTGATTTTTTTAACTTAATTTAATCAAACATGTCATTATAAATATTTGATAGAATAATACTGCGAATTTCTCTCGATAATTCAAGAATTACTCCTACTAAAATTAGTAATGATGTTGTTCCTAATCCGTTAAAACTAGAACCAGGTAGTATAGTTTCGATTAAATTTGGTAACGTAGCAAGAATGGATAACATAATTGCGCCCAAATATGTTACTCGTTGCATTACTTTTTTCAAATAAAAAGTTGTTTCAACACCTGGTCTTACCCCTGGAATTGAAACAGCCATTTTTTGTAAATCATTTGAAATATCTTTTGGATTTAATACAATTGTTGAATAAAAAGAGCTGAATAGCAATATTAAAACAAAATAACTGATCCAATAAATAATTTTTGATGATTGAAGAAATGCAGGTAGTGTAAGAAAAGGTAATAGACCCATATTACTTATATAGTTTGGAATAACCAAAACAGCTGTAGTTAAGATAATTGGCATAACCCCTGCTTGATTAAACCGTAACGGAATATAATTGTTTTCAAGTGACGAAGACGTTGAAAATGAATCTGTTGTTTTTGTTAATTGTTTCGAGGAAATTAATGGGACAACTCGAGTTCCTTCTTGTAATAGTACAATGCCATAGATTGCAGTAAAAAGTAAGATACTAATAAGAACCCATGAAAAAATCGAAATATTCTCACTTGCTTTGAGAAATAAATTTTTACCAAAATTAGGTAAGTTTGAAACAATATTCGTATAAATTAATAACGAAGCTCCATTACCAAGACCATATTCAGTAATAATTTCGCTTAACCATAAAACAACCATTGCACCCGTTGTTAGCCATATCATTATTTGACCAGCTAAGTAAATATCCCAGTCAAATAATGCTCTTTTTAAATAAAAAGCAATACTAAAACTTTGAATCAGTGCCCAACCTAAAGTAATTAACCGTGTTAATTTATTTATAGTTCGTCTACCTTCTGCACCACCTTCTTTTTGTAATTTTGAAAGGCTTGGAAAAACACTAAGTAATAATTGGATTAAAATAGATGCATTAATATATGGGAATATATTAAGAGTAAATATCCCAATTACAAAAGTGTTGTTTCCTGCAAACGTACTTACTAAGCTTTTTGTCATTGAATGTCGTTCAAGATAAAAAGCTAAATGATTATGATTTATTCCTGGAACTGGTAAAAAGGTACCAATTCGAATAAAGATTAATATTCCTAAACTTAATAAAAGACGGTTTAAAAGAATATTTTTATCATTAGTTTGTTTAATCATACTTTAATATTTAAGTATTAAATAGCTGATCTTAATTTAAATTAAGGTCACGTTTTTTTGCTACTTGTGATTTTGTCGTTAAATTTCCTAACGCACAAATAGAAGCACGAGCATTATTTAATAAATTATCAGAGCCTAATTGTTTTGCAATAACATTTTTAATTCCGGCAACCTCTAAAACAGTCCGAACTGCACCACCAGCGATTACACCAGAACCTTCAATAGATGGACGCATGATAATTTTACATGCTCCAAAATCACCAGTAACTCTATGAGGAATACTTAGTGATTTTGTAATTGGGATCTTAATTAAATTTTTTCGACCATCAGTTTTTGCTTTCTTAAAAGCATTAACAACATCATCGGCTTTGGCTACGCCAACCCCAACCTGTCCATTTTCATCGCCAATAACTACGATTGCACGAAAACTTAATTTTTTACCACCTTTTGTTACTTTAGAAACACGACCTATTTTGATTAATCGCTCAACAAATTTCTGATCATTTCTATTATCAGGTCGTCGTGAAGTTTTTTTCTTATTAACTTGTTTTAAATCGGTACTCATAAAATATAGTTTTAATTTTCAGATTGGTTATTAAAATTGAAGACCACCTGCTCGGGCACCATCAGCTAACGCTTTAATTCGTCCGTGGTAAAGATAACGTCCACGATCAAATACAACCGCAGTAATATTTTTTTTTAAACTAAGTGCGGCTAACTTTTGACCCATTAATCTTGACGCTTCACACGTTCGACCATTTTTACTATCAAGTAAAATATCACGATCTAACGTTGAACAAGAAACAAGAGTTTTTGAAGTTGTATCATCAATGATTTGCGCGTAAATATTTTCATTTGATCGATAAACAGATAAGCGCGGTCGTTCTTGTGTTCCTTTAACTAAACCTCGTAAACTTTCACGTTTTAAACGCTTAAATTTTTGAGGTTTTAATTTTTTATTTTTATTTTTAAGTTTTAATAAAACTCGTTTTGATAATTTCATAAGTTGCTTTATTGTTAGAGTTACTTGTTTTAAAGTCTGTTTAAGACAAAAACGTTTATTTCTTACCAGATTTACCTGCTTTACGTTTTACAATTTCGCCTTTATAAAGAATACCTTTACCTTTATACGGTTCTGGTACACGCCATGCACGGATTTTGGCTGCAAATAAACCTAGTTGTTCTTTATCACAAGCTTTAAGATTAATATCTGTATTTTTTGCTACTGTTATCGAAATTCCTTCAGGAATTTCCATTTGAACAGGATGGCTATATCCTAAACTTAATACAATTGATTTACCTTGAACCACAGCTCGGTAACCTACACCTTTTAAAACTAAATCCAGTTGGAATTGTTCTGAAACACCAATAATCATATTGTTTATTAATGTACGGTGTAAACCATGTAAGGCACGACCTTGACGTGTTTGATTTTCTAAACTTACAACTAACGTACTATCCGTTTTTTGAACATTTAATATATTTGGAACTTGGTTTTCTAATGTTCCAAATTTTCCTTTTACTTTAACAGCTGTCCCATTACAACTAACATCAACACCTGATGGTATTGTAATTGGTAATCTTCCGATACGTGACATATTTTTTAATTACTCCAATTACCAAATATAACATAAAACTTCACCACCAATGCCAAGATCTTTTGCTTTGAAATTTGTCATAACACCTTTTGATGTTGACAAAATCGCAATGCCTAAGTCATCTAAAACTTTTGGTAGCTCTTTTGAATTTGCATAAACGCGTAAACCTGGTTTACTTATACGTTCAAGTTTACAAATAACTGGTTCACGCAATCTTCCTTTATATTTTAAAGAAAGTAATAAGTACGCAAAGGAATTTTCATTATAAACTTCAAAATTTTCAATGAAACCTTCTTCTTTTAAAATTGTTGCAATTGCAGTTGACATCTTTGTACTTGGTACTTGCACAATTTGATGTTTAACTATGTTTGCATTTCTAATACGCGTTAACATATCCGAAATTGTATCTGTTACCACAGTTCTCTCCTTATATTTTCACCGTTTATTTTATTCTTGAGACCAGCGTTTACGACGTAAATGCTTTTTCTTATCCCAAGATTGACTAACTTCAGCTAAAGATGAATATTTTTCATAATAACCACAATCGTTTAATGGGAATCGTAAGAATTTTAATAGTACCATTCCGTTTAATACTTTATCAATTGTACGTGAACGGTTTTTTGGGTTTGATGCAGAAAAGACTAAAGTAATACTAAAACCTTGAGCTTGATCAACATCTTCATAATCAATTTCCGGAAAAATTAATTGTTCTTTTAAACCCAATGTATAATTTCCTGCTTTATCAAAGCTTCGAACAGATAAACCACGGAAATCTCGGATTTGAGCAAACGTAAAGAAGATAAGCTTTGTTAAAAAGGCATACATTTTTTCACCACGTAAGGTTACTGTTAAACCTAATTCCAGATCTTCACGAATTTTAAAACCAGCAATAGCTTTTTTTGATTTTGTAATTAAAGGCTTTTGACCAGTAATTGATGTAAATTCTTGAATACTTTTTTTTAAAATATTTGTGTTTTGAGCAGCTAACCCCAAACCACGGTTAATTTGAATTTTTTCTAATTTTGGAATTGTATGAACATTTCTAAAAAGTTCAGGGGAATTTTTTTGTAAAACACCACGAATTCCTTCAGTATATTCTTTTTTAATATCTGTAAGTAAGCTATGAATTTCAGCGACTTCTTCTAATGAATTTGGATTACGCATATTTTTAAGACTCTGTTACACTTAATTTAACATTTGAATGATGAATAGGAGCTTCAATTTGCTTGATTTCACCTACTTCATTGTCTGTATTAGGCTTAATATGTTTAAATTTATAATTGATTCCTTTAACAAGAATTTTTCCCGTGTTACGGTAAATTTTAATTACTTCGCCTGTTTTATTTTTATCAAACCCTGAAATTACTTTTACATTATCACCGAGTTTAATATGTAATTTTTGTCGTTTTATCATTTATAAAACCTCCGGTGCTAATGAAACAATTTTAGAGAAATTCTTATCACGAATTTCTCGTGCAACAGGACCAAAAACTCGTGTACCACGAGGGTTATTATCTAGATTAACAATAACTGCTGCATTATCATCAAAACGAATATACATTCCGTCTTGACGACGAATTGATTTTGAAGTTCGTACAACAATAGCTCGAACAATATCCGATCTTTTAATAGGCATATTTGGAAGAGCTTCTTTAACTACACCAATAATTGTGTCACCAATTTTTGCATATTTCCGATTTCCACCTAAAACTCGAATACACATAATTTTTCGAGCACCGGTATTATCGGCTACTGTTAACATGGTTTGTGGATAGATCATAAAAATTTAATTTTAGTTAATTAAAGATGATTTTGAAAGAATCTTGGCCAATGTCCAACGTTTTCTTTTACTTAATGGTCGAGTTTCTTGAACTAAAACTTCGTCCCCAATATTACATTGCTCCATTTCATCATGAGCTAAATATTTTTTTGTTTTTACCATTGTTTTTGAATAAATCGGATGAGGAAATCTACTTTCCACTCGTACAACAACGGTTTTGTCCATTTTATTACTAACAACAATTCCAATTTTTTCTTTTACTGGCATTAAAACTCCTTATATATTTATTTAAAAATTTCCAGTTAAATAGTTTTGTTTTTGAATTAGATTAGCTACAGCATTATTGTTTGATTGCTCTAATACTTCTAATCGTAAAGTTAAAACTGTTTTTAACTGAGCTAGTCGACGTTTAGCAAATTTGATTTCACTTGATTTGAAAGGTTGTCTAGTAGCTTTCTTGAATTTTAAATTAAATAATTCTTTTTCTGTTTTAATAATTGCCTCAGAAATTTCAGTATTTGAAAGTTCTTTAATATCATTAAATTGAGGTAAACTCATAGGTTATTCAATATTTGTTCTAATAATAAATTTTGTTTTTATTGGAAGCTTATAGGCCGCTAAATTGAATGCACCTCGCGCAACTTCTTCGGGAACAGATGCAATTTCAAATAAAATAGTTCCTGGTTTAACAGTCGCTACCCAATAATCTACAGTACCTTTACCTGCACCCATTCGTGATTCAGCAGCTCTTGCTGTAACGGATTTATCTGGAAAAATACGAATCCATAATGAGGCACCACGCTTTGTATAACGAGTAATGGTACGACGAGCAGCTTCTATCTGACGTGACGTGATCCATGTTGGTTCTAAAGCTTGTAAACCGTATTCACCGAATGAAACTTCGTTTCCACGTGTAGCTTTTCCACGCATACGACCACGATGATATTTTCTATATTTAGTTCGTTTTGGACTTAACATAATAAATTAAATTTATAAAAGATATATTTTGTGTCTATTTGGCTAAAATTTCATTTTTAAATAACCAAACTTTAACGCCTAATACGCCATAAATGGTATTTGCTTCTTTAGCACAATAATCAATATCAGCTCGTAGAGTCTGTAATGGTACACGGCCTTCTCGAATCCATTCGCTTCTTGCAATTTCAGCACCATTTAATCGCCCAGAAACTTGAATTTTAATACCACTAACATTATCTTCATGTGCTGCTTGAAGAGCTTCACGAATTGCTCGTCTAAAAGCAACACGATCTTCTAATTGTTTAACAACTAAATCACCAATTAATGAAGCATTTAAATTAACTTTTTCAACTTCACTAATATTAATTGTAATTTGACGATTACTTGGTAAAAGTTTTTTAATATTTTTTAATAAATTTTCAATACCTAAGCCACTTTCACCAACTAATGCTCCAGGACGACCTGTTTCAATGTTTAATTGAATTTGATCACCTAATCCATTACGGTTAATTTTAATATCTGAAATACTTGCTGCTTTTGCTATTTTATTAAGGTATGTTCTAATTAGATCATCTTCCTGTAATAAATTAGCATATTGATTATAATTAGCATACCAAGAAGATCTATGTTCTTGTGTAATCCCTAGTCGGAATCCTAATGGATGTGTTTTTTGTCCCACCGAAAAAGTCCTTTTAATTTAAATAGAGTTTATAAAATCAATTAAGTTGATTCTTTTACAACGATTGTAATGTGACACGTTGGTTTTAAAATTTTAAAAGCACGACCTTGTGCACGTGGTCGAATACGCTTTAATTTTGGTCCTTCGTTAGCATAAACTTCATCAATAATTAATTTTTTTTTGTCTAAATCATAATTATTTTTTGCATTTGCTGCTACTGAATGAACGATTTGCCAAATTGGACCACCAGCATCATATGGCATAAATTCTAATATCATTAAGGCTTCTTGATATGAACGTCCACGAATTTGATCTAGAACTCGTCGTACTTTATGCGGTGACATCCTAATATATTTTGCTACAGCTTTTACTGATTGAGCATTAGACATAAACGGTTTTTTTAACTTTTCTTTTTGCTTATATTTTAACTTTTTGAAGATTATCGAAATCTATTTCAATCTAAACTGAAAATAGAACTTAAAAATTTAAGGATAAAAACATAAATTCATGTCAGTTATGTTTTTATTAACCCTAATCTCATTTAAAAAATTCTTTACCAAATTGTTTCAAGTTTTTTAGGAATTGGTTTAACTTGATAAGCTAATTTAATCGTTATAGTATTTGAAAATTTAAATGATTCCGATTGTTCATTAACAAATCTATTAAATTTTGATATTTCATTTATGTTTATATCATAGATATAAATATCAAAAAAATTTACATACAAATTATTTTGAAGAAAAATAACGCTTGAATTTAGTATCTGTAAAAGGTAATCACGTTCATCGGGATTTGATTTTAAAAGATATAAAAGATCATCAATTACATAATAATAAAGTTTAAATTTAAAACTTTGTAATATAGTTTTTGCAAGCGGTGATAATTTATTATCACATTTCACATTAAAAGTTTTAATGTGAAAATTTGGATCCACAATCTTTTGTACCATAGAAAAGTTTCCTTAACGTTGTGTTTTTCTATCGGTTTTAATATGTGTTTTAAATGTTCGTGTAGAAACAAATTCTCCTAATTTATGACCAACAAGTTGATCAGAAATAAAAAGTGGTACATGCTGTTTACCATTATAAACGGCAATTGTATGTCCTATCATACTTGGTAAGATTGTTGAACTACGGGACCAAGTAGTAATTACATCTTTTTTTTCTGCAGCGTTCATTTTATCAATTTTCTTTAATAAATGATATGCAATAAAAGGTCCTTTCTTTAATGATCTTGGCATCTTAAGAATATTTTGATTAATTTATATTTTATTAAAATTTCAATTACGTTCGACGGCGAAGAATATAAGCATTACTTGCTTTTTTATTTTTCCGCGTTTTCATTCCTAGCGCTGGTTTACCCCAAGGTGTTAATGGACGACTACGACCAATAGGTGCTCGACCTTCACCACCACCATGTGGGTGATCACATGGGTTCATTACTGAACCACGCACAGTTGGACGTTTTCCAAGCCATCGAGTACGACCAGCTTTTCCACTTTGAACTAAAAATGCTTCATTATTACTAACTTCACCGATCGTTGCAAAACATTCTTTCCGGATTAAGCGAACTTCTTTTGATGGTAATCGTAATGTTACGTAATCACCTTCTTTTGCTAAAATTTTAGCAGATGTTCCAGCAGATCGAACAATTTGACCACCTTTTCGAGGAATTAATTCGATATTATGAATAGAAGTACCTAATGGAATTTCTTCTAACGGTAAACTATTACCGATATTTAAAGATGATCCTGAACCTGAAATAATTTTATCACCAACATTTATATTATTTGGATGTAAAATATAGCGTTTTTCACCATCTGTGTAATTAACTAGTGCTATACGAGCATTACGGTTTGGATCATATTCAATTGACGCTACTGTTGCTTCAATTTGGTGTTTATTACGATAAAAATCGATTAGACGGTATCTTTTTTTATGACCACCACCACGGTGACGAATTGTAATAACACCTCTATTATTTCGTCCTTTCTTACGATGATTTTTTCGAATTAAACTTTTTTCTGGTTTATTGGTTGTAATCTCCGAAAACGTTAGTAATGCTCGATTACGTGTACCTGGTGTGTATGATTTATAAAGACGAATGCTCATAAACTTAATTAATTTCGATTATATAACTGTTAATTTTCTGCAAATAAGTTTATTGTATCACCATCTGCTAAAGTAACAATTGCTTTTTTATATTGCGATTTCCAACCAAGATACTTACCTACACGTTTTTTCTTTCTTGGAAGTTGACAAGTATTAACTTTTGTCACTTTTACATCGAATAAATATTCAATTGCTGCTTTAATTGTAATTTTATCTGATGATGGATTTACAATGAAACTATATTGATTATTTTCTAAAAGTCTTGTAGCTTTATCAGTAATAATGGGATATTTGATAATATCATTACTGCTAAGATTAAAATATGAAGAATCAACCACAATAAGTCTCCTTTATCTCATTTACTGCTAGTGGTGTTAATAAAATCTGTTTAGCTTTTAAAATACTAAGAGTATTTAAGTTTGAAGCAGAAATTAATTCCACATTTTTCATGTTTCGAATTGATAATTTTAATGCTGGTGTTTTTTTAGCGACAATAACTAAAACTTTTTGATTTAAATCAACTCCACATTTATTACATATAGTAAAAAATGTTTTTGTTTTTGCTGAATCAATAGCATTTTCTAAATTTTCAATTACTGAAATATTATTTCGCTTATTATATAATAAAGTTTGTAAAGCTAATTTACGTTCTTTTTTATTTAATTTTAATACAGTTTTTTTTGGTTTTGGACCAAAAATAACACCACCACCTTTCCATAATGGTGATCGATTTGAACCAGCACGGGCACGACCTGTACCTTTTTGTTGCCAAGGTTTTCGACCACCACCACGAACTTCACTTCGTGTTTTAGTTGAAACAGTTCCTTGTTTTTGTGAAATTTGATGTCTTAAAATATCTTTGTGAATTAAATAGTTACCAGATTTTTCAAGGATATTCAATTCCAATTTATGTTCGTCATTTAAGACTTGTCCATTTACATCTAAAGAATTATATTTAATAAATTTTTGAACAGTCATACGTTATTTTATCTATAATCGTTTTTGAAATAAAAATTTAATTATTCTGATGCAGCAATACTTAGTAAGTTCCCAGGCTTTCCTGGTACAGAACCTTTAACTACTAAAATATTTTCATCGCTATTAACTTGAATAATTTTTAATTTTTTAATATGTGTAATTTTATTTCCTAATTGCCCTGCCATTTTTTTACCTGGTAAAACACGACCGGGATCTGTACCCATACCAATTGAACCTGGTAATCTATGGTTTTTTGAACCATGTGTCATTGGACCTCTTGTGAAGTTATGACGTTTTTGAAGACCAGAAAAACCTTTACCAGTACTTTTACCTGTAATATTAATAAGCTGACCACTAGAAAACGATTCTACGTTTAAAATTTGTCCAACGGTAAATTCTTCAGGATTTTCAATACGAAATTCTTTTAAATATTTTAAAGGTTGAATATTTGATTTTTGTAAATGACCTAATTTAGGTTGAGTCAAATATTTACTTGGAACGGCTCCGTAGCCGACTTGAATTGCATTGTAACCATCAGTTAAAACTGTTTTAATTTGTGTAATAACACATGGACCAATTTTTAAAATTGTTACGGGAATAATATTACCCGATTCATCAAAAATTTGAGTCATGCCAATTTTATTACCTAATAAGCCTAAAGCCACAATTTTTCTCCAGAAAATAGATTATATATATTAACATTTTTATAAAAACAAAAATAATTAAAATTAAATTAATTAAAAAATAAATAAAACAATCAGTATTGTTAAATTACTTATAATAATTTAGAAAATTTTAACAAATTTGTCTATATACGGTAATTAAACACTTTTATTAAAAATTTTACGGATCTAACTCTTTCTTTTTTTCATGATTATTTAGTATAAATAAAAACATAAAAACTTAATTTATTAAAAATAAAAAACTTATGTCAAAAGTTGTTGGAATTGATTTAGGTACAACAAATTCAGTAGTAGCTGCCATTGAAGGTGGTCAACCAAGCGTTATTCCAAATGTAGAAGGTTTGCGAACAACACCTTCAATTGTTGCTTATACAAAAAAACAAGAATTACTAGTAGGACAAATAGCAAAACGTCAAGCGGTTATTAATCCAGAAAATACATTCTTTTCTGTAAAACGTTTTATTGGTTCAAAAGAAAATGAAATTTCTGATGGTGCAAAACAATTACCTTACAAAGTGTCAAAAGATTCAAATGGTAATATTAAAATTAAATGTTCATCGTTAGATAAAGACTTTAGTCCAGAAGAGATTTCTGCTCAAGTTTTACGAAAATTAATTAATGATGCAAGTACTTACCTTGGCCAAGAGGTAACTCAAGCAGTTATTACAGTACCAGCTTATTTCAATGACTCACAACGTCAAGCAACGATGGATGCAGGTAAAATTGCTGGTGTGGAAGTATTACGAATTATTAATGAACCAACAGCAGCTTCATTAGCATATGGTTTAGATAAAAAACAAAATGAAACAATTTTAGTTTTTGATTTAGGTGGTGGTACATTTGATGTATCAATTTTAGAAGTAGGTGATGGTATTTTTGAAGTATTATCTACTGCTGGAGACACGAATTTAGGTGGTGATGATTTTGATAAAGTTTTAGTTGATTGGCTTGTTGCTGATTTTAAAGAAAAAGAAGGAATTCAGTTAACCGATGATATTCAAGCTTTACAACGTTTAACAGAAGCTGCTGAAAAAGCAAAAATGGAATTATCAACTGTTGAAAAAACGACAATTCACTTGCCATTTATTACTGCAGATAAAACAGGTCCAAAACATATTGAAACTGATTTAACAAGAGATAAATTTGAGACTTTATGTCAAGAATTAATTCAACGTTGTAAAATTCCAGTAGAAAAATCGTTAAGTGATGCACGACTTGATAAATCTGAGATCAATGAAATAGTGTTAGTTGGTGGTTCAACTAGAATTCCTGCTATTCAAAATTTAGTGGAGTCATTAACAGGTAAAAAACCAAATCAATCTGTAAATCCAGATGAAGTAGTTGCTATTGGAGCTGCTATTCAAGCAGGTATTCTTGCTGGTGAAATTAAAGATATTTTATTATTAGATGTTACGCCACTATCTTTAGGTGTTGAAACTTTAGGTGGTGTTATGACAAAAATTATTGCCCGAAATACAACTATTCCGGTAAAAAAATCAGAAATGTTCTCAACAGCAGTAGATAATCAAACAAATGTAGAAATTCATGTTTTACAAGGTGAGCGTGAACTAGTTAGTGGAAATAAAAGTTTAGGTAATTTCCGTTTAGATGGAATTCCAAAAGCTGATCGAGGTGTTCCACAAATTGAAGTTACGTTTGATATTGATGTAGATGGTTTACTTTCAGTTAAAGCTAAAGAAGTAGAAACTGGTGTTGAACAATCGGTAACAATTCAAGGGGCATCTAATTTAGAAGAAAATGAAATCGATACTATGTTAGCAGATGCAGAAAAATACGCAGCTGCTGATCAAGAAAAACGACAAAATATTGAAGTTAAGAATCAAGCAGAAACTTTATGTTTTGAAGCTGAAAAGGAATTAGAATTATTAAAAGATAAAATTTCTGATGAACAACAAGCAAGTACAAAGCAACTAATTACGAATATTCGTCAAGATATTGAATCAGAAAACTTTGAGTCATTAAAATCTGTTTTAGAAGAATTAAAACTAGCTATGAAAAACATGGCTGATGCTACTCAAACAGAAGCAGATTCAATGGGTGACTTAAATGATTTATAAGTTCTAATTATTAGAAAGTTTAAACGAATAATTTATTCGTTTAAACTTTTTCTTCATCAACAATAATACACTCAGTTGTTAAAATCATACTTGCAATAGATGTTGCATTTTGTAATGCAGAACGTGTTACTTTAGCAGGATCTACAACACCTTCTTCATACATGTTTCCAAATCTATTTTCAGCGGCATTATAACCTACTTCAAATTCATTTTGTTGAACTTCTTCAATGATCACAGCACCATTTATACCAGCATTTTCAGCAATTCTACGTAATGGGGCAACAATAGCGCGTGAAAGAATCATAGCCCCAACTAACTCATCCTCTTGTAAATTGTTTTTAGCCCATGTTAGTAAATTATCTGATAAATGTGTTAAGGTAGCACCACCTCCTGGAACAATACCTTCTTCAACAGCTGCTCGTGTGGCATTAATAGCATCTTCTAGTCTTAATTTTTTATCTTTCATTTCAGTTTCAGTAACCGCACCAACTCTTATCACGGCTATACCACCAGATAATTTAGCAATTCGATCTTGTAATTTTTCTTTTTCATAACCAGTTTCAGCAACATTAACTTGTTTTCGAAGTTGCTCACACCTTGTTTTAACTGCATCAAGTACTTCGCCATCACCAACAATTGTCGTGGAATCTTTTGTTACAATTACTCGACGAGCCTGACCTAATAAATTTACTTGAATGTTTTCTAAACTTAACCCAGCATCTTGGGTAATTACTGTACCTCCTGTTAATACCGCAATATCTTGAAGCATTAATTTTCGTAATTCTCCAAAACCAGGCGCGCGTACAGCGACAGCATTTACAATCCCTCGTAATTTATTTAAAATTAGTGTCGCTAATGCTTCTTTTTCAACATCTTCAGCAATAATTAATAAAGGACGTTTTGTTTTTGTAAGTTGCTCAAGAATTGGTAATAAATCTTGTTGAACTAAAGTAATTTTTTTATCAGTTAATAAAATATATGGATTATCATATGATACTTCCATTTTATCAGTATTAGTAATGAAATAAGGAGAAATAAATCCTTTTTCAAATTTCATTCCTTCTGTAATTTCTAACTCGGTAGTAATCCCTTTACCTTCTTCTAATGAAATTACTCCTTCTTTTCCAACTTTTGCTAATGCATCAGCGATTAATGAACCAATCACACTATCATTTCCCGCTGAAATTGATGCTACTTGTTCAATAGATTGAATATCTTCAACAGGTTGAGCAAATTCATTTATCTGAGTAACTAAATACTGTGTCGCTTTTTCCATTCCTAATTTAATTGAGATTGGATTTGCACCTGCGGCAACATTTTTTAAGCCTTCTTTAACCATTGCATATGCTAAAACTGTTGCAGTCGTCGTTCCATCACCTGCTACGTCATTCGTTTTAGATGCTGCTTGTCGAATTAAAGAAACACCAGTATTTTCAATATGATCTTCTAATTTAATTTCTTTTGCAATTGTCACTCCATCATTTACAATTTGAGGAGAACCATAAGGTTTTTCTAAAACTACATTTCGTCCTTTAGGACCTAGAGTAACTGAAACTGCTTCAACCATAATTTCCATACCACGTTCTAATGCACGTCTCGCATTATCTTGATATAATATTTTTTTTGACATAAGTAAAATTTATTTCTTTAATAAGTTTTTCTAGAAAATCTTCGAAATCTGAGTTTAAAGGAAGTTATAGATTCTTTGCAAGGGAATTCATTAATTTTTTTATAAAAGCTTTACTAAAAATAATAATTAATTGTATTATATTATTATATAACACAGTTTGGGCTTGTAGCTCAGTGGACTAGAGCACGTGGCTACGAACTACGGTGTCAAAGGTTCGAATCCTTTCTTGCCCAATAAACAGAAGTTAAACTGTGTTATAGTTTTGGGGTGTCGCCAAGTGGTAAGGCTGTGGACTTTGACTCCGCCATTCGTAGGTTCGAATCCTGCCACCCCAGATTTATCAATTTTTCGCATCGCTTAGCGCAGAAAATTTACATTACACTAAATATTCGATAAACTAGAATTATGACATAATTTTATTATTAAGAGTATGGAAGCTAAAATCCAGTTTATAAAAGGATTGAACGAAAACGTGTTGCCAGATATACGACTAACTCGTTCGCGTGATGGAAGTACTGGAACAGCTACTTTCCGTTTTAAAAACCCTAATATTTTAGATAAAAGTACTGCAAAAGAGGGTGAAATTACTGGAATGTATTTAGTTGATGAAGAAGGTACTTTAGAAACTCGTGATGTTAATGCAAGATTTATAAATGGAAAACCTGAAGCAATAGAATCCATTTATATAATGAAAAGTCCTGAAGCCTGGGATCGATTTATGAGATTTATGGAACGATACGGACAATATAATGGACTCGTTTTTACTAAAGCAAATTAATTATAAAAATTTTATTCTAACCTAAAAAATGTATACATCATTAGATTGGCTTAATGAATTAGTTAGCCTAAATAGTATTCAATTAGAAGACTTAATAGATAAACTGACTCTTGGTGGGTTTGAGGTAGAAGAAACATTAAAAATTGAAGTTAATAAACAAAACCGAATGGTTTTAGATATTTCAGCTACTGCTAATCGAGCAGATAGTCTTTCAATTAAAGGAATCGCAAAAGAAATTACTGCGTTACTAGATAAACCAGCATGTTCTACTGATTATATAAATAAACCTTTTAAACACCAAAGAAAAATTATAGATGTAATTAATAAAAAAGAATCAGCTTCTGAATATTCAACTTTTGTCGCTGTTACGGTTGAAAATTTGGATGATTTTACTATTCCGAAATGGTTAACTGAAAAACTAGTTTGTTCAAAAGTAGAACCATTAAATAATTTACTAGATTTTCAAAATTATATTTTGTTAGAAACAGGTTACCCGTTTGAATTTTATGATTTAGAAAAGATACAAACACTAACACAAACGCCTGAATTTGATTTAACTTTAAAAGCAGTACAAACACCTATCGATTTTATAGGAAATAATAATGTTACATATAATTTAAATTCAGATATTTTAGTAGTCGAAGCAAATAATTATCCAATTAGTATTGGGGGTATTCTTCCAAACCAAGAAGTAGCTTATAGTAATGATACAAAATCATTATTAATTGAAGGATCTATTTTCAGTTCAAAGAAAATTCGTCAACAATCTCGAGCTTTGGGAGTACGAACAGACCGTTCAGCAAGATATGAAAAAGGATTAAATAATAGTTATTTTATTGAGTCATTAATCCGATTAATTACGTTATTAAAACTTACAAATCCGGAATTAACTTGTAAGATCCATACAACTTCGGAAGTAAAACAAGTAGATAACATTACACTATCATTAAACTATAAAAATGTTATAGAAATTTTAGGTCCTGTTCGCGATCATCTAACAGGAACATCGGTCAATATTTTACCAAATCAAATAACAGAATACTTAAAGCGCTTGGACTTTGAGTTTGTATTTAATGAAAATACCCAAATCTGGTTAGTTAAAATACCAAAAGCACGTATCGATGATCTTGAACGTGAAATTGATTTAATTGAAGAAGTTGGTCGGTTACATGGGTTTAATAATTTTATTACGAATTTACCGAATGTTTCTAATATTGGAAAAGAAGATTCTAGTTATCAGATTCGTAAAAAATTAACAAATTGTTTTATTAATGAAGGATTAAATGAATTAATTCAATATTCATTGGTAAATGAAAAAAACTCAACAACAATTCCATTAATTAATCCATTAATTACAGATTGTTCAACATTACGAACTAGTTTATTACCAAATTTAATTAAAATTGTAAGTGAGAACGTAAAACAAGGTAATGAAACATTAGAAGGATTTGAATATGGCCATGTTTTCGAAGGTAACATAAAAACAACTTATAATGAGAAAGAGGTTGTAGCAGGTGTTTTCGGTGGTATGAAAAATAAACAAAATTGGGATAAAGTTGGTGAACCATTATCATGGTTTGAAGGAAAAGGTCGAATTTCTGAATTATTTAATAAGTTCAATTTCGAAGTTTCGTGGAAACAGTCGACATTAAATAAATACCAAACATTGTTACATCCTTATCGGACAGCTGAACTATTGTTAGCAGATGACCAATGTTTAGGAGTTTTTGGACAAATTAATCCAATCATAGCAAAAAAGAATAATATTTCAACAGATATATTTTTATTTGAATTTAATTTAGATATTATAAAAACTGAATATCTTGATAGAAAATTGGCATTATATCAACCATATTCTACTTATCCAAAGATTACTAAAGATCTATCATTCGTAGTTGATCGAACTGTTTCATTTAATGAGATCCAAACTACACTGTTAGAAAATAGTAATGAATATTTAAATAAAATTGAATTATTAGATGAATATCGTGGTGATTCAATACCAGAAAACCAAACTAGTTTATGTATTCAATTAATATTCCAATCTTCACAAAAAACTTTGGTTACTAAAGAAATTGAAAAAATTGTAAAAGATTTACAATTATTATTAGAAACTGAGTATCAAATTGATGTTCGGGTTTAATCAAGATAATTCTATAAATTCTTTATAGAATTATCCACCTCCAACAATAGTAATAATTTCGATTCTATCATTTTGTTGAATTTGAATTTGATTCCACTTATTTTTATTACAAATAAACTGATTATATTCGACAACAAAAATTAAAGAATTATAATCGAAGTAATTTAATAAATCTTCTAACGTTATTGATTTCTCGATATAATATTCGTTTCCATTAAAAAAAAAAGTAGTTCGAAGTTGCATACTTATAGTTAGATAAAATTTAATAAACCTCTAGACGAACATCAATATAACCTGATAAAGTATCTTTGTAAACAATATGGCGGGTGTGGCCAAGTGGTTAAGGCAGTGGGTTGTGGTCCCGCCATTCGCCGGTTCAAGTCCGGTCACTCGCCCAAATCTTCATTAATTTCAAGGAATATTAAGAAAAATTAGTTCAATAAAATATTAAATTTTATGTCACGATACCGTGGACCTAAATTAAGAATTACAAGACGCTTAGGAACTTTACCTGGATTAACACAGAAACAATCAAAGAAAAAAGATCGTCCAGGTCAACATGGTAAAGGTTCAGAAGGTAAGAGAAAAACAACTGAATATGGTGTGCGATTAGAAGAAAAACAAAAGTTAAAATTTAACTATGGTTTAACTGAAAGTCAATTATTCCGCTATATTAAAGAAGCACGTAGACGTAATGGTGTAACGGGTTTAATCCTATTACAATTATTAGAAATGCGCTTGGACAGTATTTGTTTTAGTCTTGGTTTTGCTTCAACAATGGGTGGTGCTCGTCAGTTAGTTAACCATGGTCATATTACTGTAAATGGTAAAACTGTTAGTATTGCGAGTTTTCAATGTCACATTAATGATGTAATTGGTATTAAAGCAAAAGCATCTTCAAAAAATTTAATTGAAACAAACCTTAAAACTATTAGATTTGCTGAACGACCAAATCATATTAAATTCGATAGTACAAAATTAGAAGGTACTGTTACAAACTATTGTGATCGAAATGATTTATTATTAGAACTTGATGAATTACTAGTTATTGAGTATTACTCAAGACGTTAATTAAGATCTATTTTGATTTCTTATTCTCTGAATTTTATTCAGATATAAAATTAATAACTTAAATTTACAAACATCTATGTTAAAATTACGATTAACGCGAACTGGTCGAAAAAAACAACCTACATACCGACTAGTTGTAATAGAACACTCTACTCGACGTGATGGTCGTCCTGTTGATTTAGTAGGCTATTATAACCCTTCAACTAAAGAGTCAAATTTTAAAGTTGAAAAGATCCAGGATTGGTTAAAAAAAGGTGTACAACCTAGTGAAACAGTTACTAGTTTATTACGCAAAGCTCAAATTATTGAATAAAGAATACATTGTTAATTTTGTTTTACAAGAGAACAAAATTAACAATGTATTCTTTATTCAATAATTTAAAACGAATAATAGACGTCAAAGTTTTATGTTTGTCATTATAATAAATCATAGAAAAACTACTAACTTTGATTTTTTTTTAATACTTATGTCTCATTTTACAACAATGAAAACGAGTTTCCAAAATCTTACATATTTGGAAAAAGCTTTAAATAAATTAGAAATTACTCATAAAAAACAAAAATTAACAAGTAATTCGATAGAATCTAACTTAGTCATTAACCAATCTAATGGGTATGACATCGAATTTGCATGGAATGGAGACGAGTACGAATTAGTGGTTGATATGAGTTTTTGGGAACAATCTTGTCCTGTTGAAAGCTTTATTGATAAAGTTGCTCAACAATATGCAGGTGAGGTGATTGTTGGTGAGAGTCAAAAATTAGGGTTCCAGCCGATTAAATATCAACAAAATCAAGATGGTTCAAATACTGTTGTATTAGAACGTTGGAATGAAAAAGCTTAGAAAAAAGTTATTTGCCTAATAATAAAATATACATTATTCTTAGGTAAATATTTAAAAAATAATTTTATATTTTGTATAACAAGGAAAAATCAAATATTTTTCAATTTTTCCCTGTAATCTATTAAGAACGTGATAAACGTTGAATTTGTTGAATAGCTAAAGTGCCGATGTTGATTAAAGCCCAAGTTGCTGCTGTCAAT
>Ga0209092_10000820_pt1 | contig 31377 bp, 28 predicted proteins | sample FraStrMetagenome_FD_187446 | JGI IMG/M metagenome (GOLD analysis project Ga0209092, IMG submission 187446) | Marine eukaryotic phytoplankton communities from Arctic Ocean - Fram Strait ARC3M Metagenome (SPAdes) (version 2) | ecosystem: Environmental > Aquatic > Marine > Oceanic | place: Fram...
TGTTTTGAGACGTCTCGTGCGACGACTCATCAGCAGCCGACCTATATGGTCGATGATGTAGTCCATTACTGTGTTGCCAATATGCCCGGTGGTGTGGCGCGGACGGCGACTATGGCGCTAAACAACGCGACCTTGCCCTATGCACTGGCGCTAGCGGATGATCCTGTCAATGCACTGTTTCGAGATAAGCATTTGCAGAATGGTCTCAATGTGCACAAAGGCCATGTGACTTAAAAGGCGGTGGCAGATGCATTGGGTTATAGCTATGTGCCTGCCGATGAGGCGCTGAAGGTCTGAGCTTAATGTTGAAACGCTCTTATTTATTGAGCCTGATCCACAGGTGCTCGGCTCTAGCCAGTACCTCACCTTCCTCTGTACAGAGGGCTGCGGCAGAATAATGTTTGCGGCCTTCTATATAGCGCTTCCAAGCATAGACTATTAGGGGTTGATCACCAGGTACCGGCTTGTCGATGCTGGCGGTCATTTCGCCAAGTAGGCAGATAAAATCGGCATTTGCTGGCACATCTAAAGCGAAGTAGCCGGGGCAGTCCAGTGCTGACCAGATAAATTCTGCTTTAACCTGGCCATTGGTATCGATTAAGTCCGCAGAGGGTTCCCAGTCACAGGCGACCATTTCTTGGCCGTTAATAGCGCCGGTAAACAATCTTAGGCCATCACCTTGCTCGCGACCGGTGCCGCAGACAAAGCAATGGGGAAAGCTGTGTTCGCTAAAACCACTGTAGTTGTTTCTCGCTGCTCGAGCCTGTTCCAGGCTCGGGGGTTGAGGAGGCTGCATATCCAACTGCGCTGCCATAGCAGTGCCTATCAGTTTCTTATCCTGCTTTAATAACCAACTATTTGCGTCCTGTTCAATGCTTAGCTGGGTGTCGAGTGGCGGTGGCATATGCAGTCGAACCTTACTCGGGCCCTCGATCTGTTTGCCGAGCAGACCGCAGCTGTAGCCTCCATTGCCTGATTGTGGTGGTCCGCAGTAGCGCTTGGCAATTGAAGTGGTAAACATAGCGGACTCTCTGAAAAGGGTGCAGGAATAGAACTAATTAAGCTCGCTATCCTGCCAGAATTTGGTGCCTTTTACAGTAGCCTGTAGCGCTAAGCCAGATTCGGTGAGTTGGTACACGGTGATATTATCAAATGTGGCCTCGCCACCTACGGCTGCACCTTTCTCACTGGCCTTGGCTGCTGCGTCGGCATTGACGCCAAAGGCCCAGCCATCGTCAATAAATTGACTCAGTGCATCGCGGCTGTGAAAGACAAACAGGGCGCGAAAATCTTTTAACCCTATACCCAAGCCAACACCGGCTTCACCCATTTTCATAAAGGTGTTTTTACCGCTTTTATTATCGCGGACTACACCGTGGCCGGCACCGACGCTGGCAAAGATAAGGTTAATATTGGCGTTACTAAATACCGCATAGCCCGCTGCGCTGCCAATCTGAGCTTTGACGTCGGGTTTGATTTTATACAGGTCCTGGAGTACCTGATTGCGCATATCAATAATGATCTGGCGTTTTTCGATGGGGGTTTTGGTTGGGTTGTTGCTGCAGGCGCTGACGAATATCAGCGCAATAATACTAATGCTTATACTAAGATTAAATTTGAGTTTGTGCATGGTAATTCCTTTTAGTGTGCCCGACTCTAAATGGACTTTTCTTAATGAAAGAGCCTCCACTAAATGTAGCACCAAATTAGTAAGGTGCCTCAGCGACAAAGACAGCTCGCACTGGCGCCGGATGACCTTCGACAGTTTTACTCGGATCATTTGGGTCCAAGAAGTCAGTCAGTGATTCAAACTTCATCCAATCCGTAGTGCGCTGTTCTTCAATACTGGTGGTGCTGATATCCACCATGCGGGGATTCTTTAGGCCATTTTTGCTCATCCAGCTAATCAACATATCCGGAGAGGGGATAAACCAGACATTGGGCATTTTCGCATAGCGATCCTGCGGCACTAGTAGCTGGTCTTCTGCGCCCTCGATCACTAGGGTTTCGAGAACCAGTTGGCCGCCGGGCTTTAATAGCTGGCGCAGTTCGCGCAGATGATCCATGGGCGAGCGACGGTGATAGAGAATGCCCATGGAAAATACCGTATCAAAGGCGGCCATTTTCTCTGGCATATGTTCAATGCCCAGGGGCAATACATCGATAGGCAGCCGATTGCCCGCAAAGCGCTTGATCGCATAAAACTGAAAGACAAATTTTGCTGAGGGGTCTATGCCGATAACACGCTCGGCGTCAGCGCCGAGCATGCGCCAGCAGTGGTAGCCATTGCCGCAGCCAACATCGAGGATGGTGCGACCTTTTAGCGGGGCCAGATGGGGCAGTACGCGATCCCACTTCCAATCTGAGCGCCACTCGGTGTCCAGATGCATACCAAATAAATTATACGGTCCTTTGCGCCAGGGGTGCAGGCCCATCAGAGTAGCTTGCAGGGCCAGACGTCGACCTTTGTCCATCAGGCTGATATCACCAATTTTCACGCCATTGCTAAAGTCGGTAAACAGAGGGTCGATTTCCGGCAGGCGCCTCATTGTCTCTTCCCACTCGGGCATATCGCCCCAGCGCTCGCGGCGCAGTTGTTTGGCCACCAGCTCGGGCAGGTCTTGGCCCCACTGATGGAGTTCGGACTCTTCGAGCCAAGAGAACAGGGGGCCATAATCGAGTGATGTTGGGATCATGCGGGTACCTAAAATTTTAGTAGCAAATTATAAGGTATTTCCGCTATGGTTTGACGCCTAGAAAACAAATAGTAACTAGAGTTTTAAAATCAATGAATAGCGATACCATAGAGCAACGATTTGAACAGCTGGAAGAGAAGCTGGCATACCAGGAAATGACTAATGCCGAGCTGAGTGAAGAAATTTTCCGTCAGCAAAAAGAGATCGATACATTGACCCTGGCCCATCAATCAATGGTGCAGCGTCTTGAGGCATTGCAGGATGTGGCGGCTGAGGGCGATGGCTCTCAGAATGAAAAGCCGCCGCATTATTAGAGGTATCTAGTACCACTCAGTCGCAACTCGTCAAATTTAACCGTGGTTATGCTGTAGTCTGCGAGCTAGGTTTTAGACGTGATAGCCGAGAAAATATAAGGTCCTAATAGAAGGCCATAATAATAAAAAAGTTAGTTAATCTACTTGTTAGGGGAATGCCATGACTAATCCACAATTAAGTGCAGAAGACAAAACTGCCATTGATGCTTCATTTGAGGCGCACAAAGCCTATGCACTGAAGCTCCGCAAATCCACCTGTGCTCAACGCCTTGAGGTGCTGGCGCGCTTTGAAAAAGTGTTTAAAAATTCCTACGATAAAATTTATGCCTCAGCCATGGCAGATTTTGGCAAGCCGGGCGCGGAAGTGGATATAGCTGAGATTATGATTGTGTTGTCTGAGTTAGCTCATACGCGCAAGAAATTGAAAAAGTGGATGAAGCCGGTATCTGTGCGTGCATCCATGACCATGCTCGGTACTTCCTCCAAAATTGTTACCGAGCCGAAGGGCACCAGTCTGGTGATCTCGCCTTGGAACTATCCGTTTAATTTGACCTTCGGGCCAATGATCTCAGCGATTGCCGCTGGCTGCACTGTGATGATAAAGCCTTCGGAAATGACACCCCACATGTCTAAGGTAATTGCAGAGATTGTCGAAGAGGCATTTCGTCCGGAAGAGGTCAGCCTGTTTCAGGGAGAGGCCGATGTTTCCAGCTATCTAACCAGCCTGCCATTTGACCATATCTTCTTTACCGGCAGCCCAGCGGTGGGCAAGCATGTTATGGCTGCGGCGGCAAAAAATCTTACTTCAGTGACTCTGGAGCTGGGAGGCAAGAGCCCGGTGATTGTCGACAAGAGTGCGGATCTGATGAAAACCGCGCGCAGTGTTTCCTGGGGCAAGTTCAATAATAATGGTCAGACCTGTATTGCGCCGGATTATCTGTTTGTTCATGAGAGCATTAAAGACGAACTGATAGTTGAGTTAAAGGCCAGCATGGCGCGTCAGTATGGCGAGGGCAGCGATGCTCAAGCCAACGGCGATTACTGTCAGGTGGTTAATTCTGGCCATCACGGTCGTATTTCGGGACTGTTATCCGATGCGTTAGCCGGTGGTGCTGAGTTGATCACTGGTGGTCAGATTGACGATGCTGAGCGCTTTATTGCGCCGACGCTGCTCCAGGGCATGACGGCTGATTCCCGGATTATGAATGAAGAAATTTTTGGTCCAGTACTGCCGATTATGACCTTTACCGATCTCGACGAAGTGATTGGTTTTATCAATGACAAACCAAAGCCTCTGGCGCTTTACTTTTTCGGTCGCGACAAGGCTGCGATTAATAAGGTGATGGAAGAAACCAGTGCCGGCGATACCTGTATCAATCAGGTGGTGATGCACTTTGTGCATCCCAATTTACCCTTTGGTGGGGTTAACAATAGTGGTATTGGCAAGTCCGGTGGCGAGTGGGGTTACAAGGCATTTTCCCATGAACGCAGTGTGTTACAGGACAAGTTTGCCAGCGGTCATATGATGCACCCACCCTATACACCGAAGGTGCGCAAGTTGATTAAAACCATTACGGGATTGGTGAGTCGCTAGTCACTTATCTAAAAGCTTTTTGCTTGCGAAGAACTACTTAATCGCGACTAAGGACGCAAAGTTAAAACATTGAAACCAAGGGCTTGCGGAGTTAAATCCGCAGGCCTTTATTCTATTGATATGGGTCTCAAGGGTTTCTGGAAGCAGAAAATTTTCCAGAGAATCACGCTTCTGACTAATCTCCAAATCACTGTAACCCTGAGCGCTTTTAAACTGATGATGCAGTTCCGAGAGCAGTTGGTTTAGGGATTCCGGTTCAAACAATAACTTCTCTGAAATCACCAGACAGCCGCCGGGATTGAGTCCCGCATAAATTTTTTCTACCAGCGCCTGACGCTTTTCAATAGCAATAAACTGCAGGGTAAAATTCATCACCACCAAGGATGCGTTACTGATTTCGATATCACAGATATCTGCTTCCACTAGCTCGATTTTAGCTGTGGTTTGGCCTTGTTCTAGCACCGAAGCACAGCGCGATAGCATCGCCGCAGAGTTATCCACCGCCACTATACTGACACCGGGCTGATTGACTTGTTGAGCAATAGCCAGAGACGAGGCGCCCAGCGAACAACCCAGGTCATAGCAGTTACTATTAGGCTGCACATAGCGTGCGGCCAGTTCGCCGCAGAGATTAATAATCGTCTGATATCCGGGCACCGAGCGCTGAATCATATCCGGAAATACATCCACTACCGCCTCGTCAAACGCGAAGCGGGGTACATTGCCCAATGGGCTGGCAAATAAATTGTCCTGTTTGGGCGTGTCGCTCATAGGGCTTAGACCGCAATAATATCCAGGCCAGTTTTTGCCGCCAGATCGCTGTTGGTAATCACCGCGGTCTGAGCCACTTCGGGGCGCAGATACTCAGTGGCAACGCGCTTCAGATCGGCATCGGTCACTGCTAACACGCGATTGCGAAACTCGCTGATTGAGGCTTTGCTGCGACCATTGAGCTCACCGTGAAATGCTTGCATGGCTTCACCTGCGGGAGAGGCGGGTTTATCCATGCCGCCAATAACGCCCAAGATCGCCTCTTCAATGCTGTCGTCGCCCAGCGGTTTGTCCATCAGCCATTTAATCGAGTTATCGAAGTCGGAAAGTGTGCCTTCGATGCGCGGATCGCGATAGGAGAAAAAGCGGAATGCACCGGATTGATTATCCTGCGACGCGCCACCACCGTAGGCGCCGCCCTGTTCGCGAATAGTGCGGTGTAGATAGCCATTGCGCAATACGCCGCCGAGTACTGTGAGGGCCGCTGAATCTGCATGGCTTGAAGGCACTGTGGCATAGGCTTTAGCGCAGAAACTCACCTGAGTATTAGCGGTCCAGCAGTGATTGACCGATTGTAGATTGGGCTGGTAGTCGATCAGGTTGGTTGGCAGGGCTGCGACCTGCTGATCAGCGCCAAAGGTGTTATTAATGCTCTGCTTAAAGCCATCCAGGCGATGCTCTTCAGCGACCAGTAAATACTGTCGCGGTTGCTGCAGTACCAACTGATGTATCTCCTCTATCTGGGCAGCTAAGGATTCTAGACCGGCTTGGGACTCGAGGCTCTGGTCCAAGGCTTTGATCTGGGCCAATCCGCTCATACCGCCCCAACGCTGGTTTAAATAGGCATTAGCCGAGAGGCCACTGGCCGCTGCGGTCATCGCCAGCACATGGCCGTTGCCAACGATGGACGATTCACGGTGAGTGCGGATTTGAGATACCAGTTCGCGCAGTCGCGAGAGCTCGTTAAAGCGGGTGTTTTGCATAGACTCATGCATCAGATCACTCATGGCGCTTTGGTTGCGCGCCAGACCTTTTGCCGAGAAGCTAATATTGCCGTGGAGTTGATCCAGGCGATCTTTGTCACTGCGCACAGATGCAGAGGCCGAGTAGGCACCCACCACACTCGAGTGCCAAAGCTGTGTAGCCTGATAGTCTCTGTCGCCGACTCCCATTTCCGTTACACAGGTGCTGTAGAGTGGCAGAAGGTCCATTTGCTGCTGGGTTAGCGCGGGCATTGGCATAATGATCTGCTGGTAGGCCAGGCCATTGGTGCCGGCGCTGTAGCTGGTTAGGGGCAGAGGCGTGCTATCGACACTGTGGCGCTCGGCATAGGCAATATCGGCGGGTACATCTTCAATGCCAACCTTGGGTAGGATATCCAGATTCTCTTCCATTTCCTGACGCTCTTTAAGCGCCGCGGCGTTGTCTACTATGGCCTGTTTCTCACTGTCGTTGAGCTTGACCTGAATCGCTGCTAGCTGATTTTTCTCAGCCTGATCTCTGGTGTTGGCGAGCTGGTGATCGGGTTTCATCACCAAGCGAATGCGGTGCTGATTATTGATTAGCAGATCCTTGGCGAGGGACCGTATAAACTGCGGGTCTTGGATCTGCTGCTGGAGCTTTTCCAGTACCGGATCCAGATTTAACAGATCCACCGGATCACCCCGATGAGTGGCGCTGGTCAATGAGGTAAGAATTAAATTGAGACCATAAGGGTAGCCGCCACCGGACACTTCCCGCTGAGACAGCTCCAACTGATGGAGACTGGCAGCCACCTGTTCTAGGGGTAGTCCATTGTCAGCAACGTCCTGCAACACATCGAGAATCAGTTTTTCAACGGCATCCGCCTGCTCAGGATTAGAGCCCTCGATACCACAGGCAAAACACAGCTCTTTCTGCGAGTCTTCAAGGCCGCACATGGGCGAGGGCGACGTACCCAGATCGGTGGTTTCCAATGCTTTGAGTAACGGTGAGCCGCTGTTATCCAGCAGTACACTGGCCAGTAGGCGGGCCTGCATAGTAGCTTCTAAATTAGTCGAGTCACCCAGCAGCCAGGACACAACAATATGGGTGTGATCGTCTAAAGGTGCTTGATCATCAGCGGCGTAGGTCTCTTCAAAATACTGTGGTGTGGTGTAGCGCTGTTCGTCAGTGACGGCAATATGACAGTCGAGTTTTTCAAAGCGACTGAGGGCGTTGGTTTCAAAAGTCGCCTGATGCTCGGCGGCGTCTATATCACCAAAGGTCACAAAAATCGCATTGCTCGGGTGATAGTGAGTTTTGTAAAACGCTTTAAATTGATCGTAGGTCAGGTCCGGAATATCCGCCGGCTCGCCGCCACTGTTGTAGTGATAGGTACTGGTAGGGTAGAGATGCTTACTCATGGTTTGCCACAGAGTCGAGTTGATCGAGCTCATGGCACCTTTCATTTCATTGAATACCACACCTTTGTAGGTGAGCTCAGAGCTTGAGTCGGCGGCATCGGCAAATTCTAGGCGATGGCCTTCCTGAGCAAAATCCAAGGGGTCTAGGCGGGCAAAAAACACTGAATCCAGGTACACATCGAGGAGATTGTTGAAATCTTTTTTGTTCTGGCTGGCAAAGGGATAAGCGGTCCAGTCGGAACTGGTAAAGGCATTCATAAAGGTGTTGAGTGAGCGCCGAATCATCATAAAGAATGGGTCGCGAACCGGGTATTTTTCACTGCCACAGAGCGCGGTATGCTCGAGAATATGGGCAACACCTGTAGAGTCCATTGGCACTGTGCGCAGTGCAACGAGGAACACATTCTCTTTATTGTCGGCAGCTAGGTGGATATGTTGCGCACCAGTCACTCGGTGGCGATATTCCTGATAGCAAACATTTAGGGAGGGTATCTCTTGCTCGCGCAAAAGCTCAAACGCTGGGTGCTGGGTCATAGGGACTGTTGCTCTGTGAGATGGAAAAATAAAATCAGGCTGCATTCTACTGCATGTGACTTGTGGGGGAAATGCCGTCGATCATTGGTGGCGGGTTTTAGGGGCTTATTCAAGATTCTAGGCCAAGACCTTAGTTTAAGACCTTAGTGTAAGAGCCTAGATTAAGAGCCTAGATTAAGAGCCTAGCTTTCGCCCGCTTGCGGTACTCAATCGGTGTAGTTCCCTCCCAGCGTTTAAAGGCGCGATAAAAGGTACTGGGTTCAGAGAAACCGGTGAGATAGACAATTTCGCTAATCTCCTCATCGGTTTGCGATAGCAGTCGTTTGGCCAGTGAGCGGCGGTGCTCATTGAGTAATCGCTGAAAGCTGGTCTCTGCGGAATTGAGCTGATGCCTAAGATTCCGCGGCGTGATCTCAAGTTGCTCGGCAACCTTTTCCAATGTTACCTCAGCACTTTCCAATAGCGCTGCAATCTGAGTGCGAACCAAACGCACAAAATCCTGCTGTTGCAGTCGTGCCAGATGCTGATCGGCGGCCTTAACATGGAGGTTGAGTAACTCAGGCACCGCATTCAGTGAACGGTAGTTGAGAATCTCTGGGGCAAAGTGGAGTTGAAACGATGGCGCATTAAACTCAACCTCACATTGAAATATCCGCTGGTATTCGTCCAGATTGGTATTGGGCGCATGATTGAAAACAATTTTTTCCGCCTTAAACGCGCCGTCGGTAACCGCTTGAAAAGATTTAATGAGTCCCAGAACCATGGCTTCTGCCAGGTGCGAGGTGGCGTATTGATGCTCGGCAAAGTAGCTGGTTAGGCAGGGTCTTGGATGTTCACTGAGCTGTCCATGGAGCGCATCGCTGATCAGGCGCTGATAGCTGATTACTCGGCGCAAGCCATCGCCAAAGGTGGCGCTACTGAGAAACAAATATTCGAGGATCTGACCCTTGTAGACGGGCATCTTTTCGCCCAGATGAAGTCCTATGCAGGGGTCCCCGGAAAGCTCAACTGCGGCTTTCCAAAAATGGGGTTGGGCCGAGAATTGGGTGCGTAAATTAGTTTGGTAGAGTTGTTGTGGATCCAGTCCACTGCGGCGCAGAACGGCGTCGGCATCGACATCTAAGCTGGCTAAACCTTGATATGCCAGTCTGACTAAAGTTCCCGCATCGGTTAAACCTGACATACACTTACCTAGTAGCCGATTAAAAATAGTAGTTCTTAAAATTGTAGCTCTTAAAAATGCTTGATGGCGCTCTTGACCCGCTCCATAGCGCTCAACACGACGCCATTAGGCTCTATGAGTCTGAGATAACGGCGAAGATTGATATTATATGTGATTGGCCGAAATGACAATATAGAGTTTTTTTACTGCCAATGATTACCAGGGAGGTTTCACGCAGAATGAAAGATATGAATAGTCAAAACCAGCAGTCCGATAAAGCCCATAGCAGTTCGCCATCTGTAGGCTTCGCGCCAATAGTATTGGACCATTTGCCGAGCATGCCTTCTCTTTTAGGCCGAGCCGCGTTTAAATCTGGCTACTATCAGCTCGGTGATGTGCTGCCGGCGCTGAGTACCGAAATCAACCACCTGCGAATTCGTCAGGCTGACCTGCGCGCTTATCGGGCCCTCTGCGGTTTTAGTGATAACTCAGTGCTGCCCGCTACCTATCTGCATATGCTGTCTTTTCCGCTGTCGTTAAATTTACTTATTCAGCAGGACTTTCCCATGAAAGCCATGGGTCAGGTCCATTTGCGTAATCAGATCTCGGTTCTTGAAGCGTTTGATCTGCGGGCGCCGATCAGTATGAGAGCGACGATTGGCAACAGTGAGGTGACCAGTCGCGGTGTTGAATGGGATATAGATGTCTCTGCTGTGGTGGATAATCAACTGGTCTGGTCTAGCACCTCGACCTATTTGAATCGCTGTGAGACGGGTGTGCCGGTAATTCGGAGCAAAGAAACCTCTCCTCAGGGCAACTCGCAAAATTGGACAGTTGAGGCTGATATTGGCCGCCGCTACGCCAAGGTCTCCGCTGACTACAACCCGATTCATCTCTCCGATATCACGGCTAAACTATTTGGTTTTAAACAGGCGATTGCCCACGGTATGTGGTCCAAAGCGCGCTGTTTGGCCGCACTGGAAGAAAAACTGCCGAGCGCCGGCTACAGCGTCGATGTGGCATTTCATCGCCCATTGTTTTTGCCCGCTGAGGTAGTCTTTAATAGCCACGTAAATCAACAGGGTGAGAGTTTCTCATTACAAAACAAGACCAGTGGAGTTCTCCACTTGCTAGGCCAAATCTCATAGGAGAGTAGTAATGCCTGATTATAAAGTTCCGGTAAATGATTACCTGTTTCTGTTCAACGATGTGCTCGATATGCAGAGCAAATATAAAAGTGTTCAGGGCGGAGACGAAGCCAGCAATGACATGGTTGAGGCGATCTTTACTGAAGCAGCCAAGTTCTGTGAAAACGAATTGGCGCCCATCTATCAGAGCGGCGACGATGGCTGTACTTGGGATGACGGTGTGGTAACTACACCTGCAGGCTTTAAGGAAGCCTATCAGAAGTTTATTGAGGCTGGTTGGACTAGCTTGACGGGTAGCACCGATATGGGAGGCCAGGGATTGCCATCGTCTATTGGTATCGCGATCAATGAGATGATGACTACCGCCAACTGGGCCTGGGCTATGTACCCCGGTCTCAGTGAAGGCGCTGTTGCGACGCTTGAAACCAGCGGTACCGAGCAGCAGAAGAAGGATTATTTGGTCAAGCTGATCAGCGGCGTTTGGAGTGGCACCATGTGTCTCACTGAACCCCACTGCGGTACTGATCTAGGTTTGATGAAGACTAAGGCGGTTCCCAACGATGACGGCAGCTATAAGGTCAATGGTACCAAGATCTTTATCAGCGCAGGCGAGCACGATCTGACTGACAATATTGTTCATATAGTGCTAGCCAAATTGCCGGATGCACCCAAGGGTACCAAAGGTCTGTCGCTGTTTATTATTCCTAAATTCTTGGTTGCTGAGGATGGTTCTGCAGGGGAGCGCAATGGCGTTCGCTGTGGCTCCATTGAGCACAAAATGGGTATCCACGGAAACGGTACTGCAGTGCTCAATTTTGACGACGCCAAAGCCTTTTTGATCGGCGAACCCAACCAGGGTCTGGCGGCTATGTTCACCTACATGAATGTTGCGCGCATAGGAACTGCTAGTCAGGGTGCCGCGGCAGCTGAGCGCTCTTATCAGGGTGCCGCCAAATATGCTCGCGAGCGTCTGGCTATGCGCTCTATTTCAGGTGTAAAGAATCCGGAAGGTCCAGCCGATGCCATTATTGAGCATCCAGATGTGCGTCGCATGTTGCTGACCCAGAGAGTTATCGCCGAAGGCGGTCGTGCCATGGTGACTTATGCCAGCCAGTTTGCCGACCTCTATCGCGGCGGCAACAGTCAGGAGGAACGTGATGCTGCAGAAATTCGCTTGGGCTTCTGTACCCCTATTTTAAAAGGTTTTATTACTGAGCTGGGTGTTGAAGCAGCCAATCATGGTGTCCAGGTGTTTGGGGGTCACGGCTACATTAAAGAGTGGGGCATGGAACAGATTCTTCGGGACAGTCGCATTGCCACCTTGTATGAAGGCACCACCGGTATTCAGGCCTTGGATCTGGTTGGGCGTAAAGTGCTGATGGATAAATTCAAGCAGCTCAATGTCTTTACTGGCGAGATGCTCAGTTTTGCTGGCCAGTTTCTGCCTTGGAAAAAATCACCTCAGGCTAAGCAGATGCGCAAGCAGGCTTGGACTGTTGCCAAACTAGCGATCAAGTGGCGCTATCTGGCTTATCGCATGGCGATGCGAGCGAAGAAGAATCCAGATAATGTCGGCGCTTCATCGGTTGATTTCCTGATGTACTCTGGTTACGCCTATATGGGCTTTATGTGGGCAAAGATGAGTTTCGCTGCACACAAACAGTTGGCGGCGGGTGGGGGTGACAAGAACTTCCTCGAGTCTAAGTTGCACAGCGCAGAGTTTTTCTTTGAGCGTATTTTGCCCCGAGCTGACGCCCATGCTAAAACCCTGAGTGCCAATCTTGAAAGCCTGATGGCAATGCCGACTAGCTACTTCGAATAGATAGTATTGCCAAGAAAAACGTTCAGGAACCCTGTAGTTTGCGCTGCAGGGTTTTTTTACATCCAGCGTTTTAAATAGCTAGCATTTAAATAGTTGCTCTTTAAATAGTTACCCAATAAATAGTTACCCAATAAATAGTTGCTATAGGCCTGAAATACGTGACAGGTTATAGCGGCATTGTTACAGTCCAACGCATACAAAATAGTCAAAGGAAGAGAGAATGGAATTTGCAGATGTGGTTAAGGCTCGACACTCCTATCGTGGATTTTTACCCAAGGCGGTGGACGAAAAGACCCTAAAAGAGATTTTTGAGCTGGCCAACTGGGCGCCCTCCAACTGTAATGTTCAGCCCTGGCATGTGCATGTTCTATCCGGTGATGCCTGCAATAATATGCGTGAAAAGATGAAGGCGGCGGCGGTAAAAGAGCCCAGCGGCAATCCCGATTTCCCCTGGCAGGGTAAGTTTAGCGGCGACTATCGTGAGCGTCAGATTTGTTCTGCATTGGGTCTCTGGGAGCATCAGGGAGTCACTCGCGAAGATCGTGAAAAGCGCGCCTGGTCGTGGATGCGCAACTTTGAATTCTTCGATGCACCGCACATAGCATTTATTTTTGTTACCGACGAATTTCCCGAGCTGGTGCGTCTGGCAGGTGATACAGGTATGTACGCTCAGACCCTGATGTTGGCAATGGAAAATGCCGGTCTGGGTTCTTGCCCACAGACATCAGTGAGCTGCTATCCGGATCTAGTACGTGAAGAACTGGGTATTGAGAGCCGTTTTAAATTGATGATGGGCCTCTCCTTTGGTTATGTAGATCATTCAGACAGTGCCAATAATCTGCGCACTGATCGTGCAACCCTAGAGCAGTCTACGACTTTTCATAGCTAAGTTTTTTACAGCTAGGCTTTTTATAGTTAGGCTTTTTATAGCTAGGCTTTCTTTCCACAAGAGTCAGGCCGCCTGAATACAGTTGCGGCCTGAGGCTTTAGCGCGATAGAGCGCCTGGTCAGCGCGCTTTAAAACCTGCTCAAATGGATTGAGACTGTTGCTAGAGTGGGCCTTATCACTGCTGGCGACGCCAATACTTACCGTCAGGCGCAGATTACTTTTTCTCTTGCTGGCACCGGGTCTGGTCTCGCCCTGTTTAAGCTTCTTTGGGCGCAGTTGTTTATCCCGCACCACCATATCGTAGTTGGCTATGGCCTGACGGCAGGCTTCCAGTGCATCCAATACTTCCTGCTCAGTTTTACCCCTGAACAGCAGACAGAACTCTTCACCACCGTAGCGAAAAGGTTTGCCGCCCTCAGCGGTTTGGTTAAGCAGGCTGGCGATCACGCGCAGGGCTTGGTCTCCCAAATCATGGCCAAACTGATCATTTATTTTTTTAAAGTAATCCGCATCTACCATGGCAATGCTGTAGGGGCCACGCAATGTTTTGGCCGTCTGCTGTAGAGCGCGACGATTGCCTATTTGAGTTAAATCGTCGCGGTAGCCTATCTGTAAAAGGCTGATAGTGAGGTTAATTGTCAGCAACAGACCCATGCCGGAAAACATAAACGCTGAGATGCTATTGAGTTGGATCCAACCATAGGTGATCAGACTCATCAGTGCGCAGCCCAATACTGAGTTGTGAATGCTCTGATGCTGATAGAGGCTTAAACCCAAGCTCAGACCGACAGCGGCAAAATAGAGCATCCAACTCAACGCTGAGAGATAGCTGCCGATTAGACTGGTACTCAGGGCGTCGGTAGCAGAAGTAAGAAATAACGAGTGATTAATTGCCAATAGACCGGCGACCAAAAGAATAATCAATGGTGCCAGCAGGACCGTCAGCAGCCCCTGTAACTGAAGACAACTGCGCTGTGGCAGCAGTGCATAGGTGATCAATAGCGCCGGACTGAGCAAGGTCAGCAGATAGAAAATTTGACTGGCAGGTTGGGTATTAAGTGGCGACTGCAAAAAACGTTGAATTAGCCAATAGGCGCAGAGCAGGCCAATGGTGATTCCGGCCTCTAGAGCATGATTGCTTAGAAGTGCTGTAAGGGCCGCCAGCCCCAGTAAAATATAGGGTAGCTGAAGCAGTAAAAAGTCTAGTTGGCTGGTGCTGTATAGGGGGTGATCGACAAATAGATAACGTAGGGCTAAAGCGGCTACTGGACAGGTAAGCGGCAGCATAAGGCGCAAAATTGTCGAGGACATAGGGCTAGCTCAAGGCTTCTTGTTAAACACTCCCTTAATAGTAGTCAACTTTTAAGTCAAAGGAGGCTAAACGACGATCTGCAGGAGTCCAATCAGACTAGTGCTCAATAACACCCACCCGAGAATTTGATAGAAGCGCGCATTGCTGTGCTGCAGTAAGCGCTGGTGGAATTTCTGTCCGATCATATGACCGATTCCGGCAAAGGGCAGGAGCCATAATGAGGCCATCAGCTGCAAGTCGACACCGGCTAGGTTAAAGGCAAAGAGTTTGATGCCAACTAAGACAAACCAGAGTACATACAAGGTATTGCGAAACTCATGGGCTTGAATGTGGCGCATGGCCACGGCGATCACCAAGGGTCCACCGATTAGCGAGGTGCCGCTGATATAGGCGCCGAGTATCAAAAAGACCGTATCCAGCAGGCGACTGTTACTCTGCAGAGGTTTGCCGATAATATAGGTGATCGAGTAGGCCGCAATTAACAGAAAAATAATGCTGTTCATCAGGTTGCTAGGCAGTATCAAGAGCCCCACAACCCCTGCTAGCTTGGGGATTAGCATAATCAGCAGGGCGTAGCGTACAAAGCGCCAATTGATCGCTTCTTGAGGCGACTCGGACTGTTTCTCTCCAGTTTCAGCGACCGCAACAGTAACAGCAGCTGCCCAGTGAGATAAAAACAGTGTTAGGCCGGCAAAAAATAGCAGATGTATGGAAATGATCGGCAGGAAAAACAGCGGATCATTGTGGATTAACAGCAAAAACGGAATAGTAAATAGTGCGCCACCAAAACCGAAGCCAGCGCGAACAAAGCCGCTCCAGATAAACACCAAAACAATCAGCGCGTACTGATACCACTGAAAATCCAAATTCATTTAATCGGCCGCTCTAATGATCACAGCCACCGCTGCCGTGAACATGACCATGGCCCACTTCGTCATCGGTGGCGGGGCGAATGCTAATCACTTCGATTTCGAAATGCAGGTTTTTACCGGCCAGTGGATGATTCATATCCACATCCGCATTGAATTTTCCGACCTTCATTATGGTGCCTGGCTTAACCCCGTTTTCAGTATTGACGTTGATTGCCTGACCCGCGGATAACTTGCCTTCGTGCTTGAGGTATTTGGTTGGAATGCGCTGCATATTATTCACATTGCGCAGTCCATAGCCCTCGGCTGGGCTAACGCTAAAAGCGCGCTTTTCACCTTCCTCGGCACCGGCAATGGCGGCTTCGAAACCACGGATCATCTGGCGATGGCCATGGAGATAAACCATTGGCTCCTGACTGTCGTAACTTTTATCAAGGATCTTGTCATTATCATCTTTAAGCTGGTAGTGAAGGGTGATAACGTGATTGTGCTTGACCGGCATGGCGCTGACCTCTGGGGAGCGAATTCTGAGGGCTGCAGTTTACATCAGTTGTGCCATCGGCAACATTGTCGCAAGTACTAAATAACGGGCACAAATTTAAGTAATCGAGTGAGGAGAAGGGCAGTTATGTCAGGGGCCAATAAAAACCGCGAAATAAATACCGGCGCTGGCAGCCAAGATGATCTCGAAGAGGACTTCGATGCGCTGTTTGGCGATGCCGTCGAACCTCTGCGCGGCAAGGGTGCCGCTTTTGTGGCCAAGTCTGCTCAGTTGACGCCAGGTGTCTTGGCGCGTCGTCAGGCGGCTCAGTTGGAGGTTCAAGACGAGGGTAATTTTCTGGATCCCAATAGTATTATTGAACAGGTCGCGGCACTGGATCCGCTAGAATTTTCTCGCCCCGGTGTGCAGCACGGTGTGTATAAAAATCTCCGCATGGGTAAGTATGAAATTCAATCGCGCCTCGACTTGCACCGTCACACGGTGGAACAGGCACGAGCTGCGCTGTGGAATTTTGTCGATGATTGTCAGAAACACTCGGTGCGTTGCGCCCTTATCACTCATGGTAAGGGTGAGCACCTTGCGCGACCTGCTGTGCTTAAAAGCTGTGTCAATCACTGGCTAAAACAGTTTGATCAGGTCTTGGCCTTCCACACGGCGCAGAAGTATCACGGTGGTTTGGGTGCCACCTATGTACTGATCAAAAAGGGCAGTGCTGCTCGTCAGACTACCAGTGAGAATTTAGAACGAGCGGGGCATTATAAGCCTTAGTTATAGCATCGCAGCCTACTCCTCAGCGTCTAAGTGAGGTTGATCTTTTTTTTCAAGACCCGCGTAAAGGACAGATAATAAATAGAATAATCCGAAGCACTGGGTAAGCCTATGAATCTGTTTCTAGGCCTCGATATACAACTTATGTTGGAGGCTGTTCCCCTAATACTTTTAATCGCTCTGAGCGCCTGGTTGGTGAGCTTAGTGATTGAGGATATCAGAATTATCGACTATCTCTGGTCGCCAATGTTGTTGGTAAGCGCGTTGGTCTATGCCTACCAGATCGGTTTTGAGATCAGTCTCAATACGGTCAATTTGGTTTTCCTCCTAATGCTCGCAGTCTGGGCTCTGCGCCTGAGTACCTTTCTCTTACTTCGCGGGCGAAACCTTGGGGAAGAGCGGCGCTATAAGGCGATGCGTCAAAAGTTGTCGCCTAATTTCGCCATCAAAAGTCTGTTTAATGTATTTCTGTTTCGGGCACTTTTAATTTGGATACTTAGCTCGCTGTTTGCAGTAGCGCTGGGTTCTGGGGCTAGCCTAAGTTGGAATTACTGGCATACAGCTGGCGCTGCTCTTTGGATGGCTGGCTTTACCATGGAGGTGCTTGCTGACCTGCAGCTGTATAGATTTAATCAGTTGGTGTTGCGTGATTCGGAGACGCTGAGCAGCGGTCTCTGGCGCTATTCCCGTCATCCCAATTATTTTGGCGAGTGCTGTGTCTGGTGCGGCTGGGTCGTTTTTTCCATCCCCTCTGCGAGTGCTGCAACCCTGCCTTGGCTTTTGTTGGCGCCGATGATTATGATAGCCCTGTTATTAAAATTATCCGGTATCGGTCATATGGAGCGAGGCATCACTGAACGGCGTCTCGACTACCGGCAGTATATCGAAACGACCAGTGCTTTTATTCCGTGGAAGCCAGCGCAAAAAATAGGCACAGATCTATGATTCGCAGTTTGTTTATTGTTTTCTTTTTACTGGCTACTAGCCAAGTTGTAAGCAATGAGCTTGAGGATACGAGTAGCAGATTTTTGGATTTTGACGTTTTTTTAAATGACCGTGAAGTAGGGCAGCATCAGTTTGAACTGTTACAGCGGGGCGAGTCGACTGAAGTTTCCTCAACGATGGCGCTAGATTTCAAAGTTTTTAAAGTAAAGCGCGTTAAGTACCTCCATCAAGCTAATGAAATTTGGCAGTCTGGTTGTTTGGTTTCGCTGCAGAGCGAAACCGAGAAGCAGGGTAATGCCTTTGCCATCGAGGCCAGCACTGATCAGACCGGGCTTGTGGTTCAGCGCCCCGACGAGACAGAAACACTCACTGGCTGTGTACGTGGCTTTGCTTATTGGAACTCGCAATGGTTGCGGGGTGAAAATTTATTAAACGCAGAGACCGGGATCAATGTGCCGGTCGATATCAGCTCCCAGGTTTCTGAAAAGGACAGTATTACCCATATCAAGATTGTCTTACCTAAAGTCGATATTGATCTGCAATATGACGCTGCAGGAGAGTGGCTGTCGCTAGAGACCGAACTGTTAATTGGCGGCACACTGCGCTATCAGCGCGTCCTTTAGCCTCAAAAAAATTGGTAAAACATTGGCAAAAAAGAGAGCGGAAAAAATGAAACTAATAAGAGTAATGACCGCCGCTACATTGATGATGGTACTCACCGCCTGTAGCAGTCAGCCGCCTATGGCTACTGTGGACGAGGTTGATCTGCCTCGCTTTATGGGCGATTGGTATGTCATTGCCAATATCCCAACGTTTCTTGAGAAAGGTGCTCACAATCCCGTTGAATCCTATGAGCTGAATGCCGATGGCACTATTGCCACCACGTTTACCTTTAATGCAGGTTCTTTTGAGGGGGAGGAGAAGGTCTACCAACCCAAGGGCTTTATTCGAAACGCCGACAGCAATGCGGAATGGGGTATGCAGTTTCTCTGGCCGATTAAAGCTGACTACCGCATAGTCTATTTAGACGAGGATTATCAATACACCGTGATCGGCCGCAATAGCCGCGACTATGTATGGATTATGGCGCGTAGCGCACAGATCCCGGATAAGACCTACGCAGAGTTGCGCGACTTTGTGATCGACTTGGGTTATGACCCTAAGCTGTTGCAAAAGGCACCTCATCAACTGCCCCAGTAATGGTTACAGTCAAAAGGCGTAAGGCTTTTCCATAGCCTTACACCCGTACTTTAAGCGAGAACCTTAAGCCAGAACCTTGTAAATCCCCCTTAACAACGTTGTGAGTTCCCTGTCGCTAATAATGTAGGGCGGCATAACATAGACCAGCTTGCCGAAGGGACGAACCCAAATACCCTCGGCGACAAACTTTTTCTGAATCTCGGCTAGATTGACCGGCTCCTTCATCTGTATTACCCCTATGGCGCCTAGAACGCGAATTTCGTCGACGCTATCTAACGCGCTAAAGACTTCCATCTGAGCACTTAAAAGCGTTTCAATACGCTGAATATTGGCCTGCCAATCGCTGCTTAGTAATAGATCAATGCTGGCATTCGCCACCGCACAGGCCAGGGGATTACCCATAAATGTTGGGCCATGCATAAAGCAGCCAGCCTCTCCCTCGCAGATTCCACGGCTCACTTCTTCACTGCACAGAGTTGCGGCCAGAGTCATATAGCCGCCGGTAATGGCTTTGCCTAAACAGAGAATATCCGGAGAAATTCCCGCCCATTCGCAGGCAAACAATTTTCCGCTACGACCAAACCCGGTGGCGATCTCATCGGCGATTAACAACACATTGTGCTGATCGCAGAGTTCGCGGACACGCTTTAAATAGTGCGGTGAGTAAAAGCGCATGCCGCCAGCACCCTGAACAATTGGCTCCAGAATCACTGCAGCTAACTGATCGCTTCTAGTTGAAATTATTTCGGTAAACTCAGCGATATCCTCTTCGTTCCACTCCTCGTAAACGCCAGTCTGAGGTGCCGGGGCAAAATGATGTTTGTTCACTACCTGATCAAACATATGGTGCATCCCAGTCTTGGGGTCGCACACGGACATGGCGGCAAAGGTATCGCCATGGTAGCCACTGCGCAGCGTTAAAAGCTGAGATTTTTGCGTCTGGCCCTGAGAAATCCAGTATTGAAAAGCCATCTTGATCGCCACTTCAACTGCCACCGAACCCGAGTCCGAGAGAAACACCTTGTCTAATCCTGACGGCGTAATGGCCACCAGTTTTTCACAGAGCTCCACCGCTGGCGCATGGGTAATGCCGCCAAACATCACGTGGCTGACTCTGTCGATCTGGTCTTTTGCCGCTTGATTTAACACTGGGTGGTTGTAGCCGTGGATCGTGCACCACCAAGAAGACATACCGTCGATTAGCTCCCGACCATCGGCCAGTTTGAGATAGACCCCTGAGGCTGACACTACCTCATAGGCGGGTATGGGGTCACTGAGTGAGGAGTAGGGGTGCCAGACAAATTGTTGGTCTTTTTGTAGCAGTTCTGCATTTTGCTGCGCGGTTTTGGTGATGCTGTTCAAAGTTTTATGGGCTCCAAATTGATTGATAACAGGGGCGATGTTACTAAAGACTGGTTACAGAAATTGTGTTCTCGGCGTCAGCTATTTCGCCGGTTTGATTAAAATAATTTTTACCTCACAACGGATTCAAATGGAGTTGATTATGCAGCGGTTACAAATATTGTTGGTGGTGGTTCTAGTCGCCCTATCTTGCGCCTCAAATGCACTTGCAAAAAAAGACAGTCAAGCCTGGGCTATGTGGAATAGCAGTGACGAGACCAATTCGATGATTATAGATCATTCGGCGTTTGATGGCTTTTTAAAAACCTATGTATTGAGCAATCATTCCTCGGGAATTAACCGCTTTCGCTATGCTGATGTGACCCGCCGAGACGCCAAGGCGCTAGACAAGTATATTGCCAAGATGGCATCGATTGATCCCCGAGATTATCGCAAGCTTGAGCAAAAGGCCTATTGGTTGAATCTCTATAATGCGCTGACTCTGCAAGGTCTGCTTAAGGTCTATCCGGTGACTGCTGTGGACCGTGACAAAATAAGTCGCAAGCGCCGGGTATCGGTGGCCGGCAAGAAGCTATCGGTAGCCGATATAGATCAGCGTATTCTGCGGCCCATCTGGCAGGACTACAAAATGGTGTTTGGTCTCAGCTGCGCCACTGTCGGCTGTCCGGCAATTCATGCTCAGGCCTTTACTGGACGCAATACCAATAAATTGCTCAAGCAGTACGCTCGTGAGTTTATTAATCATCCCCGTGGTTTGACTGTGTCTCGGGATCAGTTGCGTGTGTCGAGGATATTTTCTTGGTATCGAGATGACTTTGGTGGTGGAGACCGCCAGTTGATTCGTCTATTTTCCCATTACGCCGAGGATAGTAAGGCGCTGTATATTTTGGGTTTTAGTGGGGATATTGAATATGCTTACGACAAGCGGATTAATGCGCCGGAGACGCGCTGGCCGCTTTAAGTGGGGTTTGGGTGGTTTGAGATCCCTCGTCGCTCCGCTCTGTCGGGATGACGGGTTTTAGAGCTCTGTCGGGATGACGGGTTTTAGAGCTGTGTCGGGATGACGGGATTTAGAGCTGTGTCGGGATGACGGGTTTTAGGGCTCTGTGGGGATGACGGGTTTTTAGAGCTCTGTCGGGATGACAGGTTTTTAGAACTCTCTTGAGGTGACAGGTTTTTAGAACTCTCTTGAGGTGACAGGTTAGTGAGCGGCAAGCCACCTCCAGCCTGTCATCTCGAACGTATGTGAGAGATCTCAAACTCCCCGAACAGAGAATATCAACCTAAGACTTGGTGAAACCCCTACGCTGCAATTACAATGCCCAGCTTTCAAACCACGACCCTCAGAGCAGCCCCAATGTCGATCCGCAAAAACCAGCTGGAAGCCAACAAACTGCAGAAGCGTCTGCGCCGCAATGTGGGCAAAGCGATCGCCGATTACAATATGATTGAAGAGGGCGACCGCATTATGGTCTGTCTCTCTGGTGGCAAAGATTCCTACGCAATGCTGGATATTTTGATGGGCCTGCAATCTAGTGCGCCTATCAAGTTTGAGCTGGTGGCGGTGAATCTGGATCAAAAACAACCCGGCTTCCCCGAACATGTATTGCCCGAGTATCTGGATAAACTCGATATCGAATACCATATCCTTGAGAAAGATACCTACAGCATCGTCACCAGCAAGGTGCCTGAGGGTAAAACCTACTGCAGTCTCTGCTCCCGTCTGCGTCGTGGCACACTGTATGGCTTTGCCGAACAGATCGGCTGTACCAAAGTAGCCCTGGGCCATCACCGAGATGATATAGTCGAAACACTGTTTTTGAATATGTTCTACCAGTCTAAGCTCAAAGCCATGCCGCCTAAACTACTCTCAGACGATAAAAAGAATATTGTTATTCGACCGCTGGCGTACTGTCGAGAAAGTGATTTGGTGGCCTTGGCGGAACTCAAAGAATTCCCGATTATTCCCTGCAACCTCTGTGGCTCTCAGGATGGACTGCAGCGCAATGTGGTCAAAGATATGTTGGTGCAGTGGGAGCGTCAGTATCCGGGTCGTGTGGAGAGCATTTTCAGTTCGATAAAAAATGTTTCCCCATCCCAGCTTGCCGACACTGAGCTGTTTGATTTTGAGACGTTGCAAATCGAGCGCGAGAAATTCGATCAGGCTACTGAGATTAAAGCGATTAATCTTTAGCAGGCATGTTAGCCTTGTAATGAGTTAAAAAAAATAATAGCAACGTAGAGGGATCTTATGTCTCAACTATCACTGCCCACCACCATTGCCTTTCTGCTCTATGTGACCATCGTTTTGGCAATCGGTATCTATGCTTACAGTAAAACTAAAGACGCCAGCGATTATTTTCTCGGCGGTCGAAAGCTGTCACCGCTAGTCGCAGCAATTAGTGCTGCCGCCTCCGATATGAGTGGCTGGATTTTACTCGGGCTACCCGGATATGCCTATCTAGCAGGCTTGGAGGCTGCGTGGATCACTATCGGCCTGACCATCGGCGTAGCAGCCAATTGGGTGCTGGTAGCCAAACGTCTGCGTATCTACACCGCTATGCTCGATGATGCCGTGACTATTCCGGCCTATTTGCAACGCCGCTTTCAGGACTCAAAAGTTTGGTTAAAGTCGATTGCCGCAATCAGCATTTTGCTGTTCTTTCTCTTCTATGTGGCCTCAGGATTGATCGCCGGCGGTAAGTTATTTAATGTGGTCTTTGGTCTCGACTACTATATCGCGGTGTTTGTTGGCGTCATCCTGATTCTGTTTTACACCCTGTTTGGCGGCTTTTTAGCGGTTTCTTGGACCGATGTGTTTCAGGGCACGCTGATGCTAATTGCTCTAGTCGCTGTGCCGATTCTGGTGACCAGTAATCTTGGCGGTGTCTTGGCAGTTGCGGCGGATATCGATGCGACCAATCCCGAGTTGTTAAATATGTTTACCGACGCAGCAGGGGAGCCGCTGGGTTGGCTGACAATTGTTGGTCTGCTCGGTTGGGGCTTCGGTTACTTTGGTCAACCGCATATTCTCGCCCGTTTTAAAGCGATCCGGTCTGCCGACGAAACGGGTGTGGCAACGGTTATTGGCGTGGGCTGGGCATCCTTTGGTTATCTGACGGCAATACTGGTTGGATTCTGCGGTATTGCTTTTTTGAATGAGCCTTTGGCAGATCCTGAAAAGGTCTTTATCACCCTGACCAGTTTGGTTTTTCATCCTCTGGTCGCCGGTATTTTATTGGCGGCGATTCTCGCGGCCATTATGAGCACTGTGGACTCCCAGCTGTTGGTCTGTTCAGCAGCGCTGGCTGAGGATTTATATCCGCTGGTGGTAAAGAGAGCGCTCTCTGCAGAGGCGCGCATGAAAATTGGTCGCATTGCCGTGGTTGTGCTGGCAATGGTGGCTTCCGCACTGGCCATGGATCCTGAAAGTAAAGTGCTAGATGTAGTAAGTTACGCTTGGGCCGGTCTTGGGGCTTCCTTGGGGCCCGCTATTTTAATCAGTCTCTACTGGCGTTCGATGACCTCTCAGGGCGCTCTGGCAGGTGTCTTAGTCGGGGCGGTTACCGTCATAGTCTGGTCGCAGCTCAGTGGCGGCCTATTTGATGTTTATGAATTGGTGCCGGGCTTTATTCTCTCGTCTATTGCGGTGGTGCTCGTTAGCAAGCGCAGCCCCGCGGTTCGTGATGCCGTTGGCATTCAATTTGACGATATGCTCACGAAGATGAGAGGTGGCGCCTAGTTGCCTTGTGTGCGGTGAGTAACAGCTTGCCGCCAGCATTGAGAGAGCCGTCAACATTCCGATAAGTTGTTTGCCATATACTGCCAGAATCTTGTTTTGGGTGGGAAAGGCGGCAAACGACGTGCACCGAATAAAAATTCATCAAGGAAAAATCGCCACTCTCAATGTTGAGGCTGTGGTCAGCTGCTACTCGCAGAGTGGTGCGCTAGAGAGGCTAGCAGTGGCCAGTGGTGATGGGCTGGTGCCGCTCAGGATTGGCGATGTGCATGTGGTCGCAGAGGCTGTTGAAGTCACCAGCAGGATTTTGATTGAGGCAATTGGTCCGCGCTGGCGTGGCGGTGATTACCAGGAAGAGCAGCAGTTGGCCTCTTGCTATAGCAAAGCCATGGATGTAGCCAAGCAATATAATGTTCGCAGTATCGCTTTTACGCCCATTAGTTGCGGCCCCCTGGGGTTTCCCGCCAACCGTGCAACCAACGTTGCTATTCAGCAAATTAAGCTAGGCCTGGGGAGAAATCCATTAATTGAATCAGTGATTTTTTGCTGCTTTGACCCGGTGACTACTGCGCTTTACCGCAGTCGATTAGGAAAGTAGGCCGGGGCGCTTAATTGGCCACAGCGCTTAATTAGCCGCAGCGCTTAATCAGCAGTGGCGCTTACATCTTCTCCATCACTTCAATACCCAGCAGATCTAGACCTTTGGCAATGGTTTCTGAGGTCAGCTTGCACAGTTGCAGGCGACTTTTCTGCAGTTCCTCCGGCACCTCATCTTTTAGTACCGGGCAGTGCTCATAAAAAGTCATATAGGCGCTGGCCAGTTCATAGACATAGTTACACAGAATATGCGGGTAACCCTCTGCGGCAACCTGATCTACTACATTGTCAAACTGGAGCAACTTCATAATCAGGGCTTTTTCTTGGTGTTCAGTAATACTGATCTCTGCGCTAAAGCTTTCGGCGCTGATTCCGGCTTTGCGGAAAATACTGCGTATGCGGGTGTAGGCATACTGTAGATAGGGTGCGGTATTACCTTCAAATGAAAGCATCGCATCCCAGTCAAAAATATAATCATTGGTGCGGGTCTTGCTCAGATCGGCGTACTTAATTGCACCTATACCAACACTGCGGGCGATGTTGCTGATCTCGTCTTCGCCGAGATCGGTATTTTTACTGCGCAGCAACTGCTCGGCACGCTCCACCGCTTCCACTAAAAGATCAGCCAGCTTTACGGTTCCACCGCTGCGGGTTTTAAACGGTCTACCGTCTTTGCCCATCATGGTGCCAAAGGGGTGATGCTCAAGACTCACTGCATCAGAGACATAGTCGGCTTTGCGAGCGGCGGCAAACACCTGTTTCATATGCAGAGATTGTCTTGCGTCAATAAAGTAGAGAATGCGGTCGGCCTGCAGTTGGCCAACACGATAGCGCATAGCGGCAAGATCAGAGGTGGCATAGAGAAAGCCGCCACCGGATTTTTGCACAATCATCGGAGAGGGATTGCCGTTCTTGTCAGCCAACTCATCGAGGAAGACGACCTTTGCTCCGTCGCTCTCTACGGCTAAATCTTTCGCCAGCAGATCGTCGAGAACATTTTGTAGATCATCGTTATAGGCGCTCTCGGGCATAATGTGCTCGGCGGTGAGGCCGACATTGAGCTGGGCATAGATTTCCAAATTATGCGCCACAGACACCTGAATAAATTTCTGCCAAAGGCCTCGGCAGTGAGCGTCGCCGGACTGTAATTTGACCACATAGGCACGAGCTGTATCGGCAAATTCTAGGTCGGCATCAAAATGCTTTTTTGACTGCTGATAAAACAGTTCTAAATCACCTAATGCCAATTCGGCTTGTTCCCCTTCGCTGAGTTGCTGTTCCAGCTCCGCAATCAACATGCCGAACTGAGTGCCCCAGTCGCCCATATGGTTTTGACGCAGGACTGTATGACCCTGATATTCGAGTACGCGAGCAACCGCGTCACCAATAATGGTTGAGCGCAGGTGGCCGACATGCATTTCTTTGGCGAGATTGGGTGAGGAATAATCCACAACGACTCTTTTCTGGGTGCCATCGAGATCTGATTCACTCTGAGTGTAAAGAGTATTAGTACCCAGACTGGCTGTCAGAAACGCGTCACAGAGATGTATGTTGATAAAGCCGGGGCCAGCAATTTCAAGTCTGTCGGCAATGCCGTCGAGATCCGCATGCTGAATAATTTTTTCAGCTAAGTCTCGGGGATTCATCTTTAAACGCTTGGCCGCAGCCATGGCGCCGTTGGCCTGATAGTCGCCAAATTGTGGTTTGCCACTTAACGCTAAAATCGGAGAGCATTCACTGGGAACTCCCGCGGCCTGCATAGCGGCGGAAAATCGCTGATTGAGAATCTCTTTGATGCGCATAACTGGAGCTTTCCTTGAGTGTGGTTCAGGCCCTAAATATAGAGCGAGGCAAAAAATTGAGGTGAATTGTAGGTTTCCCGCGACGGAAAGCAAAGCCATACTTGCAAATAATCGCGGTATTGCTATAGTTTTGCCGTTCGGTCATACCGTGACCACCCTTTAAACACTTTTGCATTCTTTAGGATCTCCGATGGACTCAACACTGATCTCGCAAGGCTTAGATCTGATGCTCTATGGTATGGGCACTGTGTTTACCTTTTTGACCCTTTTGGTGGGTGTTACCACCCTGATGTCCAAGACAGTCAATAAGCTGGTCGTTGAACAGCCAGAGACCGCTGTTAGCTCAGTTGCAACTGTACTAGTACAGTCTCCTGTTGAACCGCGCATTGCCAAAGTGATTCAGGCTGCGATCGATCAGCACCGCAGTAAGAAGTAGTTATAGCCGCCTAAAACGAACTCTCAACGAACTTACCAAAATGGACATGAATATGCCCTCGACACCTGCCGCCCTTGGCATTACCGAAGTTGTTCTGCGCGATGCGCACCAGTCTCTCTTTGCAACCCGTATGCGTATCGACGATATGCTGCCGATCGCCGAGAAGCTCGATCAGATTGGTTATTGGTCAATGGAGTCATGGGGTGGAGCGACATTTGATTCTTGTATCCGTTTTTTGGGTGAAGATCCCTGGGACCGTATCCGCGAAATTAAAAAAGTCATGCCCAACACGCCGCAGCAGATGCTGTTTCGCGGTCAGAATATTCTTGGCTATCGTCACTATGCAGATGATGTGGTGGAAAAGTTTGTTGAACGCGCTGCGGTAAACGGTATAGATGTGTTCCGTGTATTCGACGCCATGAATGATATGCGCAACCTCGAAACCGCTCTACGTGCAGTGGTTCAGGTGGGCAAACATGCTCAGGGCACTATCTCGTACACAGTTAGCCCAGTGCACACTATTGATCGCTGGGTGGATATGGGTCGCCAGCTTGAAGATGCCGGCGCACACTCAATCTGTATTAAAGATATGGCCGGACTGCTGACTCCCTATGCGGGTTTTGAGCTGGTCAGTAAGCTTAAACAAGCCGTTTCTATCCCGCTTCAGCTGCATGCTCACGCCACAACTGGTCTCTCTACCAGCACCATTATGAAATGTGTCGAGGCAGGGATTGACCGTGTGGACACCGCCATCTCTTCAATGTCTATGACCTATGGCCACTCGGCGACAGAATCGGTAGTCTCTATTTTTAAAGGCACTGAGCGCGACTCGGGTCTGGATATAGTAAAGCTTGAAGAAATTGCTGCTTACTTTAGAGAAGTACGTAAGAAATATTCTGAATTCGAAGGTTCAATGCGCGGTGTTGATTCGCGTATTTTAGTGGCTCAGGTGCCTGGTGGCATGCTTACTAATATGGAAGGTCAACTGCGTCAGCAGGGTGCGGAAGATCGTATCGATGAAGTGTTAGCTGAAATTCCTCGAGTGCGGGAAGACCTTGGCTTTATCCCATTGGTTACGCCTACCTCGCAGATTGTTGGTACTCAGGCGGTGTTAAATGTTCTTACCGGCGAGCGTTACAAGTCAATTTCAAAAGAGACATCCGGCGTCTTGCGCGGTGAGTACGGTGCCACACCAGCGCCGATGAATGCGGAATTGCAGTCGCGCGTATTGGATGAAGGCGAAGAGGCGATTACCTGCCGCCCCGCAGACAATATTGAACCTGAGTTGGAAGCATTGACCCTGGAGCTGAAGGGCCTTTCAGCAGAGCATGGTTTTCAGCTGAGTGCCGGAGAAGGGCAGATTGATGATGTTCTGACTTATGCACTGTTCCCTCAGGTCGGCCTCAAGTTTTTGCAGAACAAAGATAACCCGGATGCCTTTGAGCCAGTGCCCACAGGTAAAGCCAAATCTGCAGTGCAGACTAACGACGCTGGCGAAGAGATTTATACCGTTGAAGTTGAGGGTGTCTCTTACACTGTGGCGGTCAGCGATGGCGGTGATGTGACGGCAATTGCCGGGACGGGAACTGGTGCACCATCTGTCGCAGCAGCAAGTGGTGCAGCTCCAGCAACGGGCGGCGATCCTGTCCCAGCCCCGCTAGCGGGAACTGTGGTTAAGATCTTGGTTCAGCCCGGACAGCAGGTTGTTGAAGGTGAAAGCATTGCGATTCTTGAAGCCATGAAGATGGAGACATCGGTCAGTGCGCCTAAAGCCGGTCAAATTGTTGAGGTCAGAGCAAAGAGTGGCGACAGCGTAACTGTCGGCGATGTGTTGCTAACCCTGGCTTAAGGAGTCATTTGAAAAATGGATAATCTACTCAGTTTATGGGCCAGTTCAGGTCTTGCGCAGATTCAGGCGGGTCAGCTGGTGATGATGCTGGTCGGTCTGGGCTTGCTCTTTCTCGCTATCAGTAAAGGTTTTGAGCCTTTGCTGTTAGTGCCAATCGGTTTCGGTACTATTTTGGCCAACGTTCCTGGTGCAGGCTTTGATGCAGCGCCGGTCTATGATGCCATGGGGCATATGGAGAGCCCTGGTGGGTTGCTCTACTATATTTATCACGCCGGTATTGAGACCGGTCTGTTCCCTCTGGTGATCTTTATGGGTGTCGGCGCTATGACCGACTTCGGTCCGCTGCTGGCCAACCCAAAAACCTTATTACTGGGTGCTGCAGCTCAGGTGGGTATCTTTACCACTGTAGTGGGCGCAGTGGCTCTAAGCCATTTTGGTATTTTTGATTTCACCATTCAGGAGGCGGCATCCATCGGTATTATTGGTGGTGCAGATGGCCCTACCGCGATCTTTGTTACCAGCAAACTGGCGCCGGATCTGCTCGGGCCCATTGCGGTGGCAGCCTATTCCTATATGGCGCTGGTGCCGATTATTCAGCCGCCAATTATGCGCGCCCTGACAACCCCAGAGGAACGCCAGATTAAAATGGTCCAGCTGCGTCCAGTGACCAAAGCTGAGCGCATTGTCTTCCCGCTGGCGCTATTGGTCTTGGTAGCCATGTTGCTGCCAGATGCTGCTCCATTATTAGGCATGTTCTGTTTTGGTAATCTGATGCGAGAATGTGGTGTGGTTAACCGTCTTAGTGATACAGCGCAAAACGCATTGATCAATGTTGTGACCATCTTTTTGGGTCTGGGTGTGGGCTCAAAAATGAGCGCCGAGAAATTCCTCAATCCAGAAACTATGGGCATTCTTGCCCTGGGTGCGGTGGCCTTTTGTATAGGTACTGCCTCTGGTGTATTGATGGCCAAGCTGATGAATATGTTTGCCAAGCACAAGGTCAACCCATTGATTGGTGCCGCTGGTGTTTCAGCAGTGCCTATGGCTGCACGAGTGGCCAATAAAGTGGGCTTGGATGCCAATCCACAAAATTTCCTGCTGATGCATGCTATGGGCCCAAATGTGGCCGGTGTGATTGGTTCGGCAGTGGCCGCTGGTGTAATGATTAACCTTGTCGGCGGCATGTAAGTCGATGGGTCCCGTTGAGCAGATTGTTACCGATAAGCTCGTTGGTCAGTTTGAGAGCGAGGTTTTGCAGGTCACAAATGAGAGCTATATGCACTCTGTGCCTGCAGGATCTGAGACTCACTTTAAAGTGGTGCTGGTGACCGACCAGTTTGCTGGCCAGCGCCAGGTACAGCGTCATCAGGCGATTTACAAGCTGTTGGCCGAGGAACTGTCTGGGCCTATTCATGCTCTGGCACTACACACTTACAGCGGCGATGAATGGGCTGAGGCTCAAGGGCAGGCACCAAGCTCTCCTCAGTGCCGAGGTACTAAAGAAACAGATTAATATTTGAAACAAATCCGCCCTAAACTTCGCAATACTCTTCCTTAGGCCCCTTCTTAAAGAACAATCGCCTCTTTATCGCATAATAATCCCCCTTCGCCGTTTAAGACTGGAGCTTGAAGGGAAGGGCGCAGAGAATTACGATTCGAAATTCTGTAGAAGCCGTAAAAGGTTCCAAGAATTATAAAAGAAGTTATTTAGGGGGAAGTATGCAATATAGATCGCTTTTAAGCAGTCTCAGTCGGATCAGTGGATTGCGACAAACAAATCATTTCGGTGCGATCCTCGCGCTGTCTCTTTCTTTAATTCTTACGGCTTGTGGTGGCGGTGGCAGCACTGTTACTGACAATCCTGCTGCAGACCCAGGTCCAGATGGCATTGCGCCAACTCTTTTGAATGTTTCGATCAAGCAGTCCAAGACTAGAAATGGTTCTGCAGACGGAACGGCTAAACTCGGCGATTCTATTACTGTGACCTTTGAAGCCAGCGAAGGCCTCATGCGGCCTGAGGTTACCATCGGTGGCTTTGCCGCAGATGTTAACGGTAAGATTGGTGATTGGACTGCTGTTCGCGAGATGACCGAACTCGATATGGACGGCGTAGTCGACTTTACAATTACTTATACCGATATTAGCGGTGTTGAGGGTGTTGCAGGTAGTGCAACCACCGACGAAAGTGCTGTTGAATACTGCGCAGAGGGTTGTGTAGAGCCAGAGCCAATTTCTCTAGCTGGTACTTGGCGTCTTGACGCAGCTGGCGTAGGTCCAACTGCAGGCAGCCGAGAGTGGTTTGCCCTCAATCGTAGCAATGCCGATGATGTTGCCGCCCGTCCCTGTTTGTTCGATGACGCGTTTGTATTGGGTGCCGATGGCTCCTTTGCTAACCAAATGGGCGACACGACTTGGGTTGAAGGTTGGCAAGATACTGAAGCCGGTGAAGGCGCTTGTTTAACGCCTGTCGCGCCCCATGATGGCAGCATTGCTGCATCGTATGTCTATGATGAAGCTGCAGCGACTCTTACTTTAAATGGTCAAGGTGCACATCTGGGTCTGGCCAAAGTAGTTAACGGCTCTGAACTCGCATCGCCCTCTGAAGCGCCTGAGTCGGTTACTTACACCGTATTGACTTTTGATGGTGATTTCCTTTCTGTTGTGGTTGTAGCAGGTGACGGC
>Ga0209092_10000821_pt1 | contig 31375 bp, 15 predicted proteins | sample FraStrMetagenome_FD_187446 | JGI IMG/M metagenome (GOLD analysis project Ga0209092, IMG submission 187446) | Marine eukaryotic phytoplankton communities from Arctic Ocean - Fram Strait ARC3M Metagenome (SPAdes) (version 2) | ecosystem: Environmental > Aquatic > Marine > Oceanic | place: Fram...
GACTGGGTCTATAGGTGGACAAGTTAATACACCTACGGGGTATGAGTACGTAGATACTGAAATATCTGCTTCGGATGATATAGTTCCGTTAGACGATGTTAATAAGTTATTATATAAACGAATCTACCATAATCTACCATATTTACTTAAGAAAAAAGGTACAATAGGAGGTATTAGGGCATTAATTACTGCTTATGGTATCCCTTCAACAATATTAAGAATAAATGAATTTGGGGGTAAAGACAGACTAAGTAATAAAGATTGGGATTATCAAGAAGATGTATTTAATTATGCTCTCCATTTAGATGGGGAAAGCTATATGTCATCCTCATTTGTAATGAATTCTGATTTTCAAAATGTAGATTCTGCTCCTAAATCTTTACAATTTAGATTTAAAACACCAGGAATCCCAACTTCATCCGCTTATTATAATGTATGGGTAGGTGATCAAACCAGAGCATTTATAACATTAGAATACACAGGATCAGGAGATACTTCTGGTTCATATGGAGGTGCAGTACCAAGCCAAAGTAATGCATTTGGTACATTAAAGTTTTGGCCAGATGGTTTATTAGCAGGTAATAATACAGCTAGTATAGATTTACCATTTTTTGATGGTGGTTGGTGGTCAGTTCAAGCAACTGTAGATTATAATCCTGTTACTCCAGCACCTGAAAAGGCTGTATTATATGCAGCAAACAGAATAGATAACCAAATAGGTTTTTCTGGATCAGGTGAAGCTAGTTACAACTGGCAATATTGGGCTAATACTTCAATAGGTTACTTACCATCAGCTTCTCAATTATTAATTGGTGTTCAAAATTATATGCCATTAACAGGTGCCTTACAAGAAGTAAGATATTGGGATGTTCCATTAAGTGAAAGTTTATTTTTTGACTATGTAATGAATCCTTATTCTACACAGGGTAATACAATTAATTCTACACCTGATGATTTAGCATTTAGAGCAGATTTAGGTACACAGTTAATAACATCTAGTAGAAAATCCATCCACCCTAAAGTAACGGGATCTTGGGAAATAACACAATCCTTTGCAGATGGTAATAGTGATTTCTTTGTAACAGGTTCTTTTATAACAAATAGAGAAGAAATATTCTTAAACCAAGTACCAGGAGGTATTAAAAATAGAATTACAGATAAAGTTAAAATAGTTGATGAAATATTACCTACAGGTTCTACTTTATCACCTTATAGATCTATACAACAGTCATCATACCCTAGTGGTAGTGACCCAAATATAAACTATTTAGAAGTAGCATTTTCACCTACAGATCAAGTTAATGATGATATCATTGCTCAAATAGGTGCATTTAATTTAGGAGATTATATTGGTGATCCAAGACAAATATCTGAATCAGGTTACTCATACCCTCAATTAGATCAATTAAGAGATGAATATTTTACAAAATATATAAATAGTTACGATGTAAATGATTTTATTAGGTTAATTAAATTCTTTGATAATTCATTATTTAAAATGATTAAAGATTTTACACCTGCTAGAACAAGTTTATCTTCTGGAGTTGTAATTAAACAAAATTTACTAGAAAGAAATAGACAAGCACCTCCTTCAGCTTCATACACAATCCCAACATATTCGGGTAGTGTAAAATCATTCCCTAGGGATTATCAAGTGCCTAATTCTAATAAAAGAGTTACAGCAGGTCCAACCCTTATAAACAACCAAGAAGCACTTATTTCAAGCTCATACCCAGCATATGGTAATGTTAGCGGATCAGCTATATACAAATTTAGTGGAGGTACAGGTGGTGTATTTGAACCATTTAATAATAATTTTGCAGCACCCGTTAGTGAATCAAATTCTAAAATTTGTATTGAAAATTATTTTTATTCTTCATCAGTTGATATTTTAGAACCAAATGCTAATAATGGTGAATTTCTTTTAACAAATGTAGACGCAACTAACACGACTAACACTATGAGTCTTAGTACTCTAGGAACAGATCTCCAAAACCATTCAAAATTAATGGCATTAGTATCTAGTTCTACAGCGGGTCAAGTTAATTATGTTCAAGTTACTAGTAATGATGATCCTAATAATTATATGTTATGGAGAATTGATCGAGGTATATTTTATGGAGGATATGGACATGGTGATTCAGATTATGGTAATGCCCCTTATGGTGATTATACTTCACAATTTCAATTTTATGTAACAGTAGAAGAAAATAGAATTGGGCAAAGTTCCTACCAGTATGTAGATTCCTACACAGATAATGAAGTTGTAAATATATGTTTTACTATAGTAGGAAGTCCCTATAGTGGTTTAACAGAAAGCGAAGTATCTTCATCTGAATTTTTTAGGCAATACCCTGATTTTGTACAATCTTGGAGTGAATCAATTGTACCTGGTAAAGGTATAGGTATGCCTAATGAGTTATATGATACAAATTCAAATGGCTTAGCAGCAGTAAATTATCCTAGGATTGATCAAAGGGAATTTTATAATGGAGAATTTGGAAACGACATTCCAGTAGGAATGAACGATATCTGTAGTGCATTTTTTGGACAAGATGATATACCTGATTATTTCTTCAGAATACAATGGTTTAATCATAAAACCTTTAATGAAACAAGCTTTTTAAGTACAGGTTCATTACCCCAAGCAGGAAATGTTTGGTTTTGGGCTGATACAGTTAGCCAGCGGGGAGAATTAACTATAAATTACCCGCTTAATATTACACAACAAATACAACCAGGAAATAACTCAGGAGATGCCTTTGATTTTACACTTGATGATACTGAATTTACTGTAACATCAACAGGCTATGCAGCCGCACCTACAGGAGGTGAACTTAGAGTTTATAGTACAGGTACAGGAAACCCAAAAGCAGAAGTAGTAGCTACGGTTTCCGGGATTAATTATCAACCAGGACTAGTAATTACAATTACTCAAGCTACTTTAGCAGCTAATGGTGTTACTAATTCCAACCAAGACTTAGAGATAACTTTAACAAGCGAAGATGTAGCTAATTTAGTAACAAACGTAGTTAAGTATATTAAAATGTCTAACGTTGATGTAAATAATATAGGTATTATTCCTTTCATTCAAGATAGTTTATATGTACAATTTAACTTACAAGGTGCTAGTGATTATTTAAATAACCTTATTGAAGGTTACCAAACATGGTATATAGCAAATTCTTCATTCCAATCAGATGGAGATCCTAATACTGATGATGCTACTTTATTAATTATAAACACCCCACCATCTTCAGTAGCTGTTTCTTCATTTGATACTAGTTTTTATGATTTAACATTTAGTGCCAGTGGACAATTTAGTTATTATGCCACATCATCTGGAGAAGATCCAAATGTAACACCAAGTATAGGTATTACTGAATCCGTAGCTCAAGGGTTTTTCCCACCTGTACCTACATTCCCAACAGAATCATTTTTTAGGGGATGGGGTGAATCAAATTATTTCCAAACAGATAATAATGGTGACGTATTTAGAGTAGGAACTGGTAGTGGATTTAGTAGTGATATAAATGGTAACTTTAACACAGGTTCATATGAAATAGATAATGATCCAAGTATTCCTTATACTGCAAGTAAAGGTCCTTGGTTTATGAATGCAAAACCTGCTACTATAATGGCATTAAGTGCTTCATCTCTTTTAGGAGGAAATGGTCAAAATGATTTACAATTTTACACAGGATCAATAACAGCATCATCTGTACAAATTGGACCATGGTTTAATATTTTAGGAGACCCCGTCCCAGTTGAAGCTACTGATATTGTAATTAGACCAAATAGAGGAGGAGGTACAACTACATTTGATAACTTAAGTACATCCTGTGGTAATTTAACAAGTTTTACCCAAACAAGTAATACATCACAACCTATAGAAATAGTAACAGTACCTCAAGCTCACAATTGGGTCGTTACTACAACAGATGCAAATGGTAACCCAGGAGGAAATTGGATTACAGTATCATCAACATCAGGTACGGGTAGTAGTATTATTAACATTAATGTACAAAATTCAACACCAGGTTCAGGTAATACTACTCAAGCAATTAGACAGGGTAGAGTATATGTTAGTTCTCAACTTACCCCACAGTCATTATATTGTGTAGTTCAACAAGTATTTTGGGCAAGTAATGGAGGTAATACGGGAGGTGGAACAGATCCATTTATTGGGGATAATGAACCTTAAAAAAAACTAGGAGTACAAAAAATTTTTTATTATATTATTTATAATGGTATTACAACCTACACTAACACATGGCAGTAGATAACCAAGCAAGATTAAAATATTACTTTAAAGAAGATACTAACCAAATTTTAGTGTCCGGATCAGATACTGTTGCTAGTACTAATGCAATGATTACGTCTAGTAAAAACCCAATAACACAGGGAAGCACATTTTACAATTCTAAAATTGTAAACTTTGGTGTTGATACTAGTTATATGGTAGAAAATGGACCTGAATTTACAAGTCTAAACTCTACACAAGTACTTAATAATTTCACATCAGTATATGTTGATAACCAAATAGGAACATCCCCTACAAATATAACTGGTGATAAATTTGGAACAGGTGCTACTGTAACTTTAACAGCGTCTCCTGTTACCTTACCTGGTGATGTATCAACATTCCAAATACTACAAATTTTTGTTGTTAATACTGGAAGTGGATGGCAAGCAGGTGAAACATTTACAATTCCTCAATCTGTATTAGTAGGTAAAGGGTTTAATAACCCAACAGCGGATTTAGTTGTTACTTTAGGTAGTAATGAGATAAATAAGTATGGTACTGAAATACCTTTAAAAGCTGACCAAGAACTTTGGGTACATAGAGGATATAGTACAGTAGGAGGAGATTTTAGTGATGAATCAAAAAATAATCCATATAGATACAACCCACATTTACATAGAGCTTATAAAGCTTATATAGTAGTTGAAACAGGTTCAGGTAACCCCGTAAATCCTTGGTTTCCTATAGGTGAACCTATTGATACGGGTTTAACTTCTGTAAATATTTTTGGAGTAGAAACACAAGATTTTAATATACCTGATGCTTTTTTAGAGAAACAACTTGCTATAATAGGTAATGAATCGGTATCTGGAGGAGGTGAAGATAATGACCTTTCCCCTCTTGCTATAAGTGGTTCTTTTCAAATATTTGACCCTTCAAGAAAAGTACACCCATGGGTATGGACAAAATATACTACTTTAAGTAACCCACCAATAGGAGGAGCAGCTTGGAGATTATACCAAGAAAGTGCATCAATAAGTTTTGATGATTTTGAATTTAGTACTGCGGCCCCACCAACACCTCCAGGAAGTGATAAAATAACATTTAATACTTCTAATGCATCTACTAATAATAAGGTATTTATAGCTAAGACAGGTTACACCCCTTCAATAAACATTGCTCAACTATCAGAATCATATGCTCGTGGAAAAACTGGAGCTGTAATAAAATTTGCAGATGCAGGTTTGGGAGTTGGAAATTCAGTTCAATATGATTTAGATTCTATAGAAAGTGAGCTTACTTATTGGACTATGAATGTTTCTAACCCAACAGTAACACCGGGTGCATTTACTACATTTCCTAACAATACTCCATTAGATTTTGAGTTTGTAAGTTACCCTAAAAATGTAGGACAAATACAACAATCACAATTTACTACATTTAATAACCAACCTGAAACATTTAATTCAATAAAATTATTTAATCCAGGAATATATTCATACACTAGTAGTAATTTTATAACAATTGCTGAAAATGGTTCACCAGCATCAGGATCAACTCAATTTGGGTTATATGCTGATTTAGACTATTATGCATCGTATAAAGCATCAGTTTCAGCATTGTACTCAGATACAGTAAGAGTATTTTATACTTCATCAAATAATACTTCATCTTATTTTGATTTAGATCCAGGATCTCAATCTATATTCCCAGCATTAGTAGGAACTCTTACCCAAAGTGGTTATACACCTACGGGTTTTGACCCAACAACGATGGCTATAGACGGAACTTATAATGGAGAAGAATTTGATATAACTTTAACTGCTAATTCGGCAACAGGAATACCAACTCCCCCACCAGATATTTTTGCTAAAAGATGGGAATCTGCTTATATATCATACTCATCATCTTTATCTTCTAGTTTAGATGGTTTATATGTTTTTAACCAACTACCACAAAATGATATTCAAGTAACAGCTTCGATGTTCTTGAATGCTTGGACAGGTAGTAGCCCCGGAGCAAGATATGGAGCCAATACATCGGAATATGGTACTGCTGTTTATGATGAAGGTGAAGCAGGAGATGGACCAACTTGGCCTACGGCTTCAATAAGAATTTATACCGGTAGTTATCCAACGGCAGTTCCATCCACATTAGATGCTTTTGTAACACAATCTGAATTTAGGGATGAAAACATTCATATTAATGGTTTAGCTATTACTATGAGTTATTTAATCCCATCACAATCAATATCAATTAAAGATTGTTTATCTTTAGCATTAGCTGTATCATCAGGATCAGCAAATTCAGCATCAGTAGAAAATTCATTAGTAGTAAGAGAGTATTATTTAGAATTTAACACACCAACTAGTAGTTTAGAAGGAGATGGTTTAGTACCAACATTTATTGAAAATGCATATGAAGGAACAGATGGGTTTAGTAATTCACCTGATTGTCAACCTTTGTTAAATAATGTAGTTGGAGAAAGAAGAAATAAATTCTTCCAAGAAGTAGATTATACAACGGGGATATATGACCCTATTAACTTCCAAGCTATATTATCTGGATCAGCACAAAAATCAACAGTACCTTTATCTAATTATACAACATTTGCCATTACCAACCCTAGATTTAGGGGTAGTGAAACAAGTGCAAATAATGTAAATTCAGTAGAAGGTTTAGTTAACGGTTTTGGTACTTTGCCTGTAATTGATTATAAAACAGCATATTTTGCTTATTGTGACCAGATATTAGATCCTTACCCAGTAATAAACAATGTTACTCAGTTTAACATAAAATATTTAATTAATGAACAAGGAGATGCTTTACAACCTAATGCATCCCCATATACAGCACTTGATGTTGAAGGAAGTTGGACAGCAGGTAAACAAGGTGTAGTAGCTGTTAACCAAATATCAGGCTCATCTCAATTTGATGTTTTAAATGGTTTAAATGATATTAAAAAGGTAGCACAAGAACCTGTAGCCGTATTATGGTCACAAACAGGTGCCAGCACAACAGCATCAGCCATACCAGTAGCAGGAGCACCAGGAACAGTTTCTACTTATGTATCTGAATTTTTAAGTTATGGTATGTCGGTTGCAGGTAGGAATACAGACAATAATAACTTAAATGATAAAAACATACCTACATATAATGTTTTAAGTGAAATTGATTCAAATAATTTATTTACTTTTACCACATCATCTAGATATGGTAAAGTTGCTGCAGGGACGGAAAACCAAGCATCTTCTTCCATTGTAAGTATACTATCACCAGCACCTAACCCAGAAATAAATAACAATTCAAACGTTAGTTATGCTAGTCCTGGTGAATTTTATTTCAATGAAGATTATTTTGCTATAAACGGTAGTGGGGTTACACCTCCCGGATATGATTATTTAAGTGGTAATCAATTATCTGATGTTTATAGCCTTTCAGTATTAGCAGAATTTCCTTCTAGTGTACCTCAAGAAGTTAGAACAGATGAAGGGGGTTGGAATGATAGTTCTGATTATAATAGAACTAATGTAGGTAACATTTCCATGAAGTTACAACGTAGAAGAACAAATTTTCCTTATAGTTGGACATCTTTACAAATGGAGCAATTAGCACCACCTATTATGAGATTATATTTTTCTGGGGGTCAAACATTAGATGTAGATTTAGCTGCTTCTTTTGGTTCTAATAATGCAGGTTTAAGAAATAACGGAACAGAATGTTATGTCCAAGTAAACCCACAAGCCTTAGGAAATACAGTAGCACAAGCAGGTTTATCAAAGAATAATGCTGTATATGTTTCATATATATTTAATTTAAAATCGGCAAATAGTGTTACCCTTCAAGCAGATAGAAGATACAGATGGGTAGCAAATCAATTCTATGGAAGTGAAAATATTGATGCTGAAAGAAATTATTATAACCCAACAACAAAAGCCCAAAATTTAGGTAGCTTACCTACACCAATTAGGGCACAAAGGGGCCCATACATTACAGCTAATGTAAGAGGTGTTAGTGAGGTTTCTAGTAATGTAGATGGTGCTTTAAATGCTCCATATTGGGGATTCTTAGCAGGTGATCAAACAATTCTAGAACTTCTATCAGAAAATGGTAATGTAACTTATGGTGGAGAATATTATCAAACATATTTACCATATACAGCATCAGCAAACCCATTATTTCCTGGGGGGTTAGAACCAATAGACACAACAATCCCAGCTTATAATATTCCTTGGGTTTTATTAACAGGTGATGAAATTAGATTTCAAAATAATGAAAACGAAGTTTATAAAATCTTAGAAGTAATACCCCCAGATCAAACATCTGCAAATAAATTACAAGTAGTATTAGATAGAGAAGTACCTGCTAATATTCAGAAAGATTTCTTCTTAATTAGAAGATATAGACGTTCTCCTAACACTATAGTGGTAGACTCATTATTCCCTTATGGGGGGTTAATTACGGACCAAGTACAAATAGATAATACTCTTACAACAGGGGTAACTAATTTCTTTAATGGGCAAGATGACGTTGACCCACCAGTAGTAGAACCTGGAGATGGAACGTATTATACTTCATCATTGGACCAAACAACATCTGGATCTATTGAATTTAGATCCATAGAAAGACCATTATCTAAAAAAGATAACACACCATCTGGTTTATTTCTCCCTGAATTTCCAACGAAACGTATAGAAACAGAACCAGATAGCATAATAAAACAACTAAGAGACAATAAACTTTTAACTTAATCATATTTATAACATATAACAATATTTATATAATAACACAACATGGGATATTTAAATAATTCAATCATAACAGTTGATGCTATCTTAACAACAAAAGGTAGAGAATTGTTAGCAGCAAACGATGGTTCATTCAGAATCACACAATTCGCCCTTTCGGATGACGAAATAGATTATACACTTTATAATCCAAGCCACCCTTCGGGTTCAGCATTTTATGGTGAAGCTATAGACGGAATGCCTTTATTAGAAGCATTTCCTGAAGATTCCCAAATAGTAAAATATAAACTAGCAACACTACCAAGAGGTACAGCTAAACTCCCAGTTCTAAACTTAGGATATGATGCTATTACTTTACAACAAGGTGCTGTAATCGCAATTACTCCTCAAACTTTAAATTACTTAGGTAATGACCAAGTATTTGAAACATCAGGATATGCGTGTACTATAGCAGATGTTAGATTGTTAAATACATTTGAAGCAACAGGTATTAATACTGCGGCAGCAACAAATGCTAACATAAACGCAACAACAACTATTGGAACAAATGTTTCTTCAACCGTAACTGGAACACAAACTACATTAAGAGGAACAACAGTAAATACATTGTTTGGATCAAATTCAACATTAGTAAGTACTTTAACCGTTACTGGTTTAGATAGTGGAGCAAGAATAACAGTTCCAATTACAATAACTAAGTCAACAACATAATATATAAAACATGGGATTTAAAAGATTAGAAGCAGACGATTTTGTAGTAAGTGCACAGGCACAAACTTCAACTTGCTGGACAAATAACTCACCTGCATTAACTGTATTTTTTACACAATCAAACCAAGTTAATGGAGCTTCAGGAAAGTACTATACAACAGTATTTAATGAAAATCCAACTGGTTCTAATTCAGCTGCTCAGTTTGAAATAGCATATGGAAATGAATCCGGTGGTGGTACTTTAGCTTATAACCAACAAGCAGCACCTGGTGTATCTTATTCAAAAACTATATATGGCCAATACAGAACATTAGTATTAGAAGATGAAAATTCTTCATTCGTATTTGGTGGGGTTACTGGAAGTTCAATTTATGCTTTAAGTGTAGAAAGAGCAGCATATAAACAGGCATTATTCCCAGGTTCAATGAATTTGACATTAAAATCTACTACTAACCCTAATGGCTTATCTTTAACAGATGATTCTAAAATGGTAAATGTTCCTACATACTACGGTACAATGAGAGCATATCAAGTAATTAGTGGATCAGATGGTAAATCATATAATTCAGGATCAGGGGCAGGATCAGATGGATATACAAGTGTTAGTGGTTCATATGGTTTATTTCTACCAGACATTGGAACTATTTTATTAAATGGTGATGCTTTAGATTTAAGTACAGCCCAAGGTTTAAATTTAGGAACCGAAGAAGGGACAAATATCGATGGTCAAAACCCATTAAAATTACTAACAGCATTACAATCAGGTTCAAATTTTTCATTAAATTCAGAAGAAACAATTACATCAGATTTTGTATTTGTTAGAGCAAGAAACTCAGAATTTAACTATTCAGAAAACCCATCATACATCTCAGGATCAACAGGGGAAGTAATTTATAATTATTTTGTTAATAACCCACAAACCTATATTACAACAGTAGGTATGTATAATGATTCAAATGAATTATTAGCAGTAGCAAAATTATCAAAACCTCTTAATAAAGATTTTACAAAAGAAGCTCTAATTAGAGTAAAACTAGATTTTTAAAAATGAATGGCGGCTTTCAAAACATTAAATTCCCAAGATATAATAATATCACCACTAGAATTAGTTAAAGGATTTTCTTTTATAAAGGATGCTTTAACTGATCCTGACGTTAGTATTGATAGATATCTAGGTAATAAATTTGCAACAGGGAGTGCTACAGGTTATATAACCGAATATTCACAATCAGCAATATATTTTTCAACACAACAACTTTATTACTCAAATTATATTTCAAGTAGTAATGGTGATGTCCAAATAGCAAATACACAATCTATAAATCCCGATGGTACTACAGATGGTTTTATACCATCAAATGCCTTCTTTAACTTTGAACAAACCGATTTAAACCCATTAAAATTTTGGCCTACTAGTTCATATACAGTTATAACACCAACATCATTATTTGGTGAGGCCCAATATGGTGAAGCTTTATATGGGGAAACTATATTTGAACCTTATATAGGTGTAATGTCAATCCCTAAAGCTCTTTTTGGAGATTACATTTTACCTAATTCTATAGTAATTAATACCCCTAGTGGTAGTTACTTTGACGATGGTGAGGGTAGACTAAGAATGCTAACCCCCAATTTTATTAATCAAGATTCTATTGTAGTAGGTAATGTTATCTATGAACATGGGATGATAATATATACAGGAGGTACAAGAAAAGAAGGAACAGGAGTAAATGGAGAATATGGAGACTCAGAATATGGGGCTGGTTTTTATGGAGGTAGAACAGTGGGTAATAACCACGTTGCTAATTTTGTAGAAACAAGTTTAATTGATGTTTCATTTTCCTCATCTTTTACTATGTATGAAACGCAGTATAAATGTACGATAGGAGAAAGTGAGTTTAATTACACATTAAATCCTACGGTTATAAGTAATACTAGTAATGATGGAACAGTATACGATTACGTGACAGGATCTTATTTTTCACCGTATGTTACTACAGTTGGGTTGTATAATAACGAAAACGAATTAATGGCTGTAGGAAAGTTGGCACAACCCCTTCCCACATCTAGAACTACTGATACAACAATTTTAGTAAACATTGACAGACAATAAACCTTTACATATTTATAACAAAATAACATTCAATACAAATGGCAGCACAAGATATACCAACTAAAACATTATCCAATAACGGTATAACAACCGGAGAGATAATAGAGGCATTACAGGTCTCACAATCAATTGATGCCTTTACAGGTGCCGATGCATACGCAATTACAATCTCAGGATCCTTAGAAATTACAGGATCATTATTAACTACGGGATCAATTTACTTATCAAACTTAGTAGACTTACCAGCAACAGCTAGTAATGAATTAGGTGCTGTAATGATTGATTCAGAAGGTAGACTATATTCTGGTTCAGCTTCAGTAGGTTCACAAGGTATTACAGGTGCTAAAGGTGATGCAGGTTCTGCAGGATCACAAGGTATCCAAGGTATTTCGGGTGTAGATGGAGGTGCTGGTTCACAAGGTAGTACAGGTGCAACAGGTACTGGTACTCAGGGTGCAACTGGAGAAAAAGGACAAGCTGGTGTAGATGGAGGTACTGGTACTCAAGGTGCAACAGGTGAAAAAGGACAAGCTGGTGTTGACGGAGCAGGTGGTGCTCAAGGTATACAAGGTATAATAGGTGAAAAAGGACAAGCTGGTGTAGATGGAAGTATTGGATCACAAGGTATAACAGGTGAAAAAGGAGCACAAGGAATACAAGGTATTACAGGTGCAGATGGAGGTGCTGGTTCACAGGGAATTCAAGGAACACAAGGTATAACAGGTACTAAAGGTGAAATAGGAGCCGGATCACAAGGTATACAAGGTGTAAACGGAGTACAAGGTATAACAGGTACTCAAGGTACTCAAGGTACAGATGGAACAGGTGCCGATGGTGCCCAAGGTATCCAAGGTATAGCAGGATCTAATGGTGCTGATGGTGCTCAAGGTATTCAAGGAACAAATGGTACAAAGGGTGAAGTAGGAGTAGGATCACAAGGAATACAAGGTATACAAGGTATAACAGGTATTCAAGGTGACGCTGGTGCTCAAGGAATACAAGGTATTTCGGGTGCAGATGGAGGTGCTGGTTCACAGGGAATTCAAGGAACACAAGGTATAGAAGGTATAGGAACAAAAGGAGAACCTGGAGCTGGATCACAAGGTATACAAGGTATAACAGGTGGGCTTGGAGCTCAAGGTATACAAGGTATAACAGGTGATAAAGGTGATGCAGGAGCAGGTGGTTCTTCAAATCCAACATACAATAATCAAATTAGATATATAGCATACCCTTCAGATGGTAGAGCTCAAGAAATTCAAATAATGTCAACTGGTAATTTATATTCTGGTTTAACATGGTCACGTTCTACAACAACATTAACAATAACAAGTGCAGCTCACGGTTTATTAGTAGGTGATTACGTTGTAGTAAGAAATATGAGTGAAGATTATTCATATCTTGAAATACAAACAGTAGCAGATGTTAATACATTTACTTTAACAGTTACTAATTCGGGTGGAAGTACAGGTACAGATGGTGCTTATATACCAGCAGCATCAGTTTCAGGTGTTGGTGAAGCAGCAGCAACAGTTGCTACTCCAACAGTAGGTAATATCCAAATAAATTCAATTGTAGCAACTACAGGAGGAACAACTACTGGAACTAACTTTGCTTTAACAATGCCAAATAGTATTTCAAATGGTAGTGGTGATAACAATAGTGTAACAGATCAAAACCCACCAATAGTAGGTGTATTTAATCTAGCTACAGGAGGGTATATTGCTGGTGCTTCAAGTGTTTCAATAAATACAAGTGCGAATTTTAATGAATATACAGTAGGGAACTTACAAAGTTTTGGTCCTAACAATATGATGAGATTCCAGTTTTAAAAAAAATAAATTAAAACTAAAAATAAAAATAAAAACTTTAAATGGCATTTGAAAAACAACTTTTTATAGGAAGAACAGGCGAATTCTCGCCTAAATATAATAACATTATAGCTATAACTGGTACTACAGTTAATAGCCAAAATACTATTACTAATGTTTCAGCCTTTAATTCAACTTTTGATGTAAACCTATTAAGAGTAGGTCAAATCTTAAATACAGTTTCAGGTGGTGCCTTTAGTAGTGATGTAACTATTACTAATATAGTGGGTACAACAGTTACTGTAAACGCAAATGCGGTAGCTAGTCAAACAGGAGGTATATTTACAGCAGATACACCTGCAGGTACATATTTCTTTAACAGCGCATCATTTTTTGACCCTCAAAGTACTTTAACAGTAAATAGTATAACGGGTAGTAATGATCCACTATATGACGCAGATTTATCTCCAATATATGGTATAATAGGACAAGCATCTTCTACACTAGGAGGTTCAATAATCCCAGTAAAATTTCACTTATATAAAATAACAGATGTAACTTATAGGAATACATCTGATGGGAAATTCTCTGGATTTATATCATGGGCGGAAGAAGGAGTAGAAGCAGATAGTGGTGACTTTTTAGCAGATACAGCTAATCAAACTTTAGCGATTGGAGCTTTATCTCCAACATCATCAAATGTAACAATTTATGATAACTCAACTATAACATCAACCCCAGGGGGTTCAAGTGTAGCAGGTTATCAAATTGCCTTACCAGGAATAATAGATCAAGCAGTTACAGGTTCAGTAGGTGGAGCAGCATTTCCATTTACAGGATCAGCACAAATACTTGGTGATTTAAGTGTTACAGGTAGTAGTAATTTATCATTAGATACTAGTGATAGTTTCTTAATAAATAGTGCTACAACTCCAACACAAAGTTTATTTAAAATAGACAGTGAAGGTATAGCAGTATTTAGAGCACAAGATGCTAGTGCCGCGGCGCCAACTCCTGTAGTAGGAGGATTATATTACACTGACACATCAGTATTTGTAGGAATCGATTAAAAATATTAATAAGTAAAATAGGTTATCATATGTATAAATGTAAAATAAATCAATTTTAAATAATCTAAAAAAACAAACAATCAATGGCAACATGGAAAAAAGTAATTGTATCCGGATCATCAGCTGACTTATCAGCATTATCCTTAGATACAGCCCTACCCGTAGGATCGGGTGGTACAGGTGCATCTACCTTAACAGATGGTGGAGTACTTGTAGGTAGTGGAACTGGCGCAATTACTGCCCTAGGTCAAGCTACGAATGGTCAATTAGTAGTAGGTAGTACAGGAGCAGATCCTGTATTAGCAACACTTACTGGTGGAGCAAATATTACAGTAACAAATTCAGCAGGTGGTATTAGTATCGCTGCAACAGGTTTAGGTTCAGGTACAGTACAAACTGTATCAGCAACTGGAACTAAAAATGGTTTAACATTAAGTTCAGATGGAGATACTGTTGATCCAGTAATTACATTAGGTGGTGCATTATCAGGTGTAGCAAATTCTCAGTTAGTAAATGATAGTGTAACTATCGGTTCTACAAGTGTAGATTTAGGTGGAACAGCAGCTTCAATTGCAGGTTTAACTGCTTCAGGTTCATTCAGTGGTTCATTCGAAGGTAACTTTGTTGGAACAACTAACTTACCAGATTTAACATCAGGTAATGGTTTAACAGGTGGTCCTTACGATGGAGCAGCAGCAGCAACATTTGCAGTACAAGCAGATGGTTCAACTTTATCAGTAGGTGCTTCAGGAGTAAAAGTAGCAGATGCTGGAATTACATCAACTCAAATTAACACAGGAGTAGCAGGAGCAGGTTTATCTGGTGGTGCTGGAACAGCGTTAGGAGTAAATGTAGATGATTCTTCAATTGAAATCAATACAGATACTCTAAGAGTAAAAGCAGCAGGTGTTACTAACACAATGTTAGTAAATGATAGTGTAACATTAGGTACTACAGAAGTAGATTTAGGTGCAACAGCAGCTTCAATTGTAGGTTTAACTAAATTATCTGCAACTTCAATCACTGGTTCATTCAGTGGAGATGGTTCAGACATAACTGGAATCGCTTCAACATTAAGTACTGCAGGGGAATCTGGAACTGGAACAGTAGCATTAAAAACACAAACATTAAGTATTTTAGCTGGAGAAGGTATCAATACCGTAGCTTCAGGTCAAGGTATTACTGTTAGTGGAGAAGATGCAAGTTCAGCTAACAAAGGTATTGCTTCATTCTCAGATAGTAACTTTACAGTTTCATCAGGAGATGTATCGCTATCTAACAATGTAGCAGTTCAAAATAACTTAACAGTAAATAATAACTTAACAGTATTAGGTACTGCAAGTTTCCAAAGTACTGAAAATTTAGATGTAAAAGATAGATGGATTAGATTAGCTTCTGGTTCAAACTCTAACGGAGATGGTGGTATTGCTATCCAACAAGCAAATTCTTTAGATTCAGAAGCATTTGGATATGATTCAGCGGTTGCACGTTGGGGAGTTACAGGTTCATTCGACGCAGCACAAAGTGCTATTATACCAGATGCATTTATGGCATCAGTAGTTGAAGGAGCAACGAATCTTCCATCAGAAGCTATAGCAAAATATACTAAAAAAGGTAATATTTTCGTAGCAGCTAACCAGGATATATTTATTTATTCTTAATAGAAACTCATAATGGGTTTCAATTCGGGACATACTGAAATAGGAAAGGCAGACTCTAAATTGAGTCTGCCATCCCTATCTCGTGAAGATTGTTTACTACTATTAGATATAATACGTAAATCTTCATTTAAAGGTGGGGAAATGGAAGGAGTATTTCATCTTACTTTAAAAATACAAAATATTTTTGTTAGATTAAATGAAACAGAAAAATAGTAATATTACATTTACTATTTAATCTAATATTTATAACAAAATAAATCATACACATCTCATGGCACAGTGGAGAGAAATCATACTTAGTGGTTCAAATGCTGAACTCAATAAACTTAATGTAACAACAGATCTAACAGCTAGTGGGTTAATTTACCCCTCAGCTGATGGTACTAATACCCAAGTAATCCAAACAGATGGATCAGGAAACCTAAGTTTTGTAGACAATACATCAGGTGCTCAAGGTGCTCAAGGTATAACAGGTGCTCAAGGTATAACAGGTGCACAAGGTTTAACTGGAGATGATGGTGTACAAGGTATTACGGGAACACAAGGAATACAAGGTATAACTGGTGCTGATGGTATACAAGGTATAACTGGTGCCCAAGGTGTACAAGGTATAATAGGTGTAAAAGGTGAACAAGGACAAAAAGGTGAAGAAGGCCCACAAGGTATTCAAGGTACTATTGGTGAAGGGATAGTAGGTCCCAAAGGTGATGTAGGACCTCAAGGTATAACTGGTGCACAAGGTATAGATGGAATTCAAGGAATAACAGGTACTAAAGGTGAGACAGGTGCGCAAGGTACAGATGGTACATTTGGCGGTGCTTCATTTGATTATACGTTTAATACAACAGTACCAAGTCCTCCATCGGACCCGAGTACAGGTAATATCCAACTTGATAATTCAACCCAAACTTCAGCAACCGAAGCTTATATAGATATTACAGATGATGATGGAAACTCAATTCAAGCATTTCTAGTATCAATTAAAGCCGTAGATTCAGCTATTAAAGGGCATATGAGAATAGCAAGTAGAACAGATTCTACTCAATTCTTATTATTTCCTATAGATGACTTAACTGACAATACAGGTTGGTGGACATTAGATTTAGATACCCTTTCATCATCAGGTGGAAGTGCGTTTACAAATTTACAAGATATTATAATTTCATTTACCACAGTAGGTGATAGAGGAGATAAAGGACAAAAAGGTGAAACAGGTGATACAGGTACTCAAGGTATAACAGGTACTAAAGGAGAAGTAGGAGCGCAAGGCATAACTGGTGCTCAAGGTACCCAAGGTATTACAGGAGAAAATGGTACTGATGGTGATAAAGGACAAAAAGGAGCACAAGGTATTAATGGTGCCCAAGGAGCTAATGGTTTACAAGGTATAACTGGTCAAAAAGGTGAGAATGGAATACAGGGTATTCAAGGTATTAATGGAACTAAAGGGGACAATGGTGCTCAAGGTATTCAAGGTACTATAGGCTTACAAGGTATTGAAGGTATTAAAGGTCAAAAAGGTGAAATTGGTGCTCAAGGTATCACAGGTATAGGAGTAAAAGGAGAACCAGGAATTGGAACTCAAGGTACACAAGGTATACAAGGTATTGAAGGTGTAGGAACACAGGGTATACAAGGTACAACTGGTGAAAGTATAGTTGGATCCCAAGGTATTCAAGGTATACAAGGTACTACAGGTATAGGTACTGATGGTGATAAAGGACAAAAAGGTGAAATAGGTGCTCAAGGTACAAATGGTACTCAAGGTGTACAAGGTATAATAGGTACTAAAGGTGAAGTTGGAACACAAGGTATAACGGGTACTCAAGGTATCACAGGTACTAAGGGTGAAGTTGGAACACAAGGTATTCAAGGAATAATAGGTACTAAAGGGGAAGTAGGAGCACAAGGTATAACAGGTGCTAAAGGTGAAGTTGGAGCACAAGGTATAACAGGTACAAAAGGTGAAGTTGGGGCTCAAGGTACCCAAGGTATTACAGGTACTAAAGGAGATGATGGTACTCAAGGAATACAAGGTATAACAGGTACAAAAGGTGATGATGGAGTACAAGGTATAACAGGTACAAAAGGTAATACGGGTTTACAAGGTATAACAGGTACTAAAGGTGAAGATGGTATTCAAGGTATTACAGGTCAAAAAGGAGATGAAGGTGCTCAAGGTATTACTGGAATACAAGGTACACAAGGTATAACTGGAGATAAAGGTGATACTGGTTCACAAGGTATCACAGGTTCACAGGGTATTACTGGTCAAAAAGGTGAAGTTGGAGTACAAGGTATTACTGGTACTAAAGGTGAAGTTGGAGTACAGGGAATACAAGGTATTTCTGGTGATAAAGGGCAAAAAGGAGAACAAGGAACACAAGGTACTCAAGGTATTACTGGTACTAAAGGTGAAGAAGGTTCACAAGGTATTACAGGAACACAAGGACCACAAGGAACACAGGGTGTAACCGGAGCACAAGGCACACAAGGTATTACAGGTACTAAAGGTGAAGTTGGAGCTCAAGGTATAACAGGTGCTAAAGGTGAAGTTGGAGCACAAGGTATAACAGGTATACAAGGTACCATTGGTGCTAAAGGTGAAGTAGGTGTACAGGGAATAACAGGTACCAAAGGTGAAGTAGGTGTACAAGGATTAACTGGAACACAAGGTATAACTGGAACACAAGGTATAACTGGAACACAAGGTACTCAAGGAATAGAAGGCACACAAGGTATTACAGGAACCCAAGGAACACAAGGTATAACAGGTGCTCAGGGGATAACAGGTGCTCAGGGGATAACAGGTGCTAAAGGAGAAAATGGTGCACAAGGTACTGATGGTACATTTGGTGGTGCTACTTTTGATTATACATTTAGCACAATTACAACACCAGCAGATCCAGGAACAGGTTTAGCAAGATTAAACTCAACAACTCAAAATACATCTACTTTGATGTATATTGACTCAACAGATGATAATGCTTCTAGTATTGACTCTTTCTTAGAATCAATGGATTCTGTTACGTCTGCTATTAAAGGTCATGTTAGAATATCTAATGCCGCAGACGCTAATGAATTCTTATTATTCGCTGTATCAGATTTAACCGATAATACTGGATGGTGGACATTAGATATATCACTGGAAGTATCTTCAGAAATTAGCCCATTTACTGATCAAGAAAATATACTAGTTTCTTTTGTTACTACAGGTGATAGAGGAGATAAAGGTCAAAAAGGTGCACAAGGTGTAACTGGAACTAAAGGAGACGATGGTGTTCAAGGTATACAGGGTATTACTGGAACACAGGGTATAACAGGTATAGGTACTAAAGGTGAACCAGGAGGTATAGGTGCTCAAGGATTAACAGGAACACAAGGTTTAACAGGTACTCAAGGTATCCAAGGTATTACAGGTACTAAAGGAGCAGCTGGTGAAAAAGGCTTCCTAGGTGCTCAAGGAGTACAAGGTTTAAGAGGTGTACAAGGATTAACAGGTGAAACTGGAACACAAGGTTTAACAGGAATACAAGGGTTAACAGGTATCCAAGGAGCACAAGGATTAACAGGTGCCCAAGGTTTAGTAGGTGCCCAAGGTTTAGTAGGTACACAAGGTTTAACTGGAACTCAAGGAACACAAGGTCAAAAAGGTATACAAGGTGTTCAAGGTTTAATTGGAACACAAGGTTTAACTGGAACACAGGGATTAACAGGAGCCCAAGGATTAACAGGAATACAAGGAACACAAGGATTAACAGGTGCTCAAGGTTTAGTAGGTACTCAGGGTTTAACTGGTATTCAAGGAGCTCAAGGTTTAACGGGTATTCAAGGAACTCAGGGTTTAACAGGGATACAAGGGGCACAAGGCTTAACTGGTATTCAGGGTGCTCAAGGGTTAACAGGTACTCAAGGATTAACAGGAATACAAGGAACACAAGGATTAACAGGTACTCAAGGAGTACAAGGCTTAACTGGTATTCAAGGTGCTCAAGGATTAACTGGAACACAAGGTTTAACAGGTATCCAAGGAGCACAAGGATTAACTGGTATTCAAGGAGCTCAAGGTTTAACAGGAATACAAGGAGCACAGGGTTTAACTGGTACCCAAGGTTTAACAGGTACTCAAGGTTTAACTGGTATTCAAGGAGCACAAGGCTTAACTGGAATACAAGGTGCCCAAGGATTAACTGGTATTCAGGGTGCTCAAGGGTTAACTGGAACACAAGGTACCCAAGGTTTAACTGGTATTCAGGGTGCTCAAGGATTAACTGGAACACAAGGTTTAACTGGTATTCAAGGTGCTCAAGGATTAACTGGAACACAGGGATTAACAGGTATCCAAGGAGCTCAAGGGTTAACAGGAGCACAGGGATTAACAGGTACTCAAGGTTTAACAGGTACTCAAGGTTTAACAGGTACTCAAGGTGCTCAGGGGTTAATTGGAACACAAGGATTAACTGGAACACAGGGATTAACAGGAATACAGGGTGCTCAAGGTTTAGTGGGTGCTAAAGGAGAAGCAGGTGCTAAAGGAGGACCAGGTGCTAAAGGAGGACCAGGTACTAAAGGAGCTACAGGTGTAGACGGAGCAGCAATACAAGGTAATCAGGATAATAATATCATGACATCTATTGGTCAAACTGGTATAATATCTGGTTCTACTAAATTTACATATGATGGTGCAGGTGATGTTCATTTAGAAGGTAAATTACAAATTGACCAACAAACATTAACTGATGGGTCTACTGTAACTTGGAATGTAACTAATGGTTCAAACTCAACAGTTACACTAGGTGGTAATAGAACATTAGCAATGTCAGGTTGGGAAACAGGTGATACAGGTGTATTAGTTGTTAAACAAGATGCTACAGGTAATAGAACATTTAATATAGATTTAAGTGGTAATACAATTTATTTAGGTGCTACTTCTTATACACCTTCAACAGCAGCAAATGCTGTAGATGTATTAGGTTGGTATTATGATGGTTCAAAATATTACGTAACAATAGGTTATGGAGATTCTGTTGCTACTGGTGCCAAAGGTGTTAAAGGCGCACCAGGTTCACAAGGTACTCAAGGTACTACTGGTGGAACAGGTGCTGCATTTACAGCAACAAACCTAGCGTCTGATAGGCTAGTAACAGGTAATAGCACAACTAGTATTATTGGAGAAAGTAACGCAACATTTGACGGTGATAATATGACGTTATCAACTGGTGGGTTAGTTGTAGGAACACCGGTAACAGCTACAACAGTAGGTATAGGGTTATTTACAAACGATGTTATATCTTACTACTCATCAGATAAAAGGCTAAAAGAAAATATAACACCAATCCCATGGGCTTTAGATAAAGTAATGGCAATTAATGGTGTATATTTTGATTGGATTGAATTAACAGATGAACAAAGAAAAACTATTCACCCTAATAAAGGACGTGATATAGGTATTATTGCTCAAGAAATTGAAGCAGTATTACCAGAAGTAGTTACTACAAGAGACACAGGATACAAAGCAGTTAAATACGAAAAAATTGTTGCTCTATTAATTGAAGCTATTAAAGAACAACAATCAGAAATAGAATCAATTAAAAGGAAGATAAATGAGTAACATTAATTTTTTTAGGGTAATGAATAAGTTTAGTGGTGGTACAAGTGAATTACCCTCACCTCCAGTACTTACTTGTGCTTTAGAATTAGCTAATTTCAACTTAGACCCAGTTACTAATAAAAATTTTAATAATTTTAGATCATGGCAAAAAACTTATTTTAGTAAAATTGCAGTAGCAAGTATAGCTAGTGGTTATGAAGATTATTATATTCATAATTTATATGCTGGTTGGTACCCAACTGGATCCATTCCATCCCCTTATGAACAATTAATTTATCAATTTAGTGAAACTTCCTCCATGGCTTCTAGTCCTCTCCCAAATTTATCAGCAATGCAACCTTTTACAAGTAGTGTTAATGGTACAAGTTCATTTAATTTACCTGGGAATACTATGAGTCAAGGTGGTATAAATTCTCAACCTATATTTTTCTCAACTATTCAAGTTCCACATACAGGTTCTCTTATCCATTTTGGGGCCGGTGGTGGTAGTAAAGAATATATATTCCAATATGATTTGGATACAAACTTTGATGTAACTACTCTAAATACAGCTAGTAGGGTGTATCAAGAATTAAGACAATTAACAGGAGGGGGTAATAGTGTATTACAAACTAGTTATAATGAAGATGGTAGTCAAATGTATCAAATCCAACAAAATAGTGAAGGAAATCAATCTCCATATAACCATTGGACAATCTTACACGTTATGGATTTATCTACTCCTTATGATTTAAATTCTTATAACTCATCTAATACTTCTTCATATATACTAGAAAATGAATTATCAAACCTATCAGACCCTTACCCAAGTGTTGATAGTAATTTTGTAGAAGTTTCTACTTTAAATCATTATAATATCAATAACTCCGTTTGGACTAGTTCTATGTATTATACAAATTATGTAGATGATACTGTTGTTAAATTTAAAGTAAATTCTAATAGATCTTTAAGTAACGAAGAATTACTAACAGTTAATGATTTTCCTATGCAAATTCGTTATAGTGCCCCAACAACTTATTTTGATCCTCAAGATACTTCATACCAAGGTTTTTTTATATCAAATTCGTTAGGACCTTATGACGAATATGTTAATATAAATAGAACTTCATCTTGTCTAGCCCCCTATAATTTAGACGCTGGTTCCGCACCTGTATAAAAAAACATTTTAAATAATTACTTGTTTTTTTATCTTTCCCTTATTACATTCATATGTATGACGGTATTATAGGCCATAACGGAAGTGGGCTCATTGAGTAACCAACCATAATAAAACAACATTAAAATGCCAAATTGGAAAAAAGTAATTGTTTCGGGAAGTGATGCAGAATTTGCATCAATAAAATCAGATTCTTTCTATATCCCGATAACAGGTTCAGGGTCAGTACCCTTAAAAGCATACGATTTAGTCTTTGCAGATACATCTTCAGGAGATAGTTTCGATCAAATATACACAGATAATCAAAATAAATTAACCTGGTACCCAGCAGGAGGTCTTACAGTTATAGGTAATATAACAGCAGGAGATCATTCAGCAACTAACCCAAGTTTTATAACAGCTAGTAATATTATAGCTTCTAGACATTTAACCGCAAGTGGTGTAATGTTAAATGGTTTACCTCAAGGTACAACTGAAAATAGAATATTAGTATCTAGTGGTGCTGGTAATGTTGGTTATAGAACGGATTTAAACCTACAAGGTACAACAGGTGCTCAGGGCACAACAGGACCCCAAGGTGATCAAGGTATTCAAGGAGAAAAAGGCCAAAAAGGTAATAATGGTGTAACAGGTGCACAAGGTATACAAGGAACTACTGGTGACACAGGTGCTCAAGGTACAACAGGTACCAAAGGACAAAAAGGTGAAGTAGGTGCTCAAGGTACAACAGGTGATACAGGTGCTCAAGGTATTACTGGTCAAAAGGGACAAAAAGGTGAAGTAGGTGAAACAGGTGCTCAAGGGACAACTGGAGATACTGGTTCACAAGGTACTACAGGTCAAAAGGGACAAAAAGGTGAAGTAGGCTCAACAGGTTTACAAGGTATTACAGGTACTAAAGGACAAAAAGGTGATGAAGGAGATGTAGGTGCACAAGGTACAACTGGTGCTACAGGTTCACAAGGTATACAAGGAACAACTGGTAATACAGGTTCACAAGGTGCAACTGGTCAAAAAGGTGAAATAGGTGCTCAAGGTATTCAAGGTTCAGAAGGTGATACAGGTAGTAAAGGTGAAGTAGGTGCTCAGGGTATTCAAGGAACAACTGGTAACACAGGTTCAACTGGTTCACAAGGAACAACAGGACAAAAAGGTACAACTGGTGCTACAGGTGCTCAAGGTATTACAGGTACTAAAGGTGATGAAGGAGATGTAGGTGCACAAGGTACAACTGGTGCTACAGGTGCTCAAGGTATTACAGGTACTAAAGGTGATGAAGGAGATGTAGGTTCACAAGGAACAACAGGTCAAAAAGGACAAACAGGTAACACTGGTTCACAAGGTATACAAGGAACAACTGGTAATACAGGTGCTCAAGGTTCTAAAGGAGAAGTAGGAGCACAAGGTATAACTGGTGATACAGGTCAAAAAGGACAAACAGGTAACACTGGTTCACAAGGTACAACAGGACAAAAAGGTATTAATGGAGTAGTAGGTGCCCAGGGTATTCAAGGTACTACTGGTAATACTGGTTCAACAGGTTTACAAGGAGCAACTGGTGCAAAAGGTAATACTGGTAACACAGGTTCACAAGGTATTCAAGGTATTACAGGCCAAAAAGGACAAACAGGTAACACTGGTTCACAAGGTATAACTGGTACTAAAGGACAAAAAGGTGAAGAAGGAGATGTAGGTGCTCAAGGTATCCAAGGTACTACAGGTAATACTGGTTCAACAGGTTCACAAGGTATTCAAGGTACAACAGGTAACACAGGTGCTAAAGGAGAAGTAGGTAACACAGGTGCTAAAGGTAATACTGGTTCAACAGGTTTACAGGGTATTCAAGGAACAACTGGTAATACAGGTGGAACAGGTGCTAAAGGAAATACTGGTAACACAGGTTTACAAGGTATACAGGGTATAACAGGTGCCAAAGGGAATACTGGTGATACTGGTTCACAAGGAACAACAGGTCAAAAAGGACAAAAAGGTGAAATTGGTCAAAAGGGAACCACAGGTTCAACAGGTTCACAAGGTACTACAGGTCAAAAGGGACAAAAAGGTGATACTGGTTCACAAGGAACAACAGGTCAAAAAGGACAAAAAGGTGAAGTTGGTCAAAAAGGTACTACAGGTCAAAAAGGACAAAAAGGTGAAATAGGTGCTCAAGGTACAGATGGTAACTTTGGTGGTAACTCATTTGACTATACATTTGATAGTGCTACAGGAAACTCAGATCCAGGTACTGGAAAAATAAGATTAAACAGCACAACACAAAATATAGCATCCGTATCTTATATAGATGTTACTGATGATAATGGTAATAACATAGAATCAACACTTGAAACATTAGATAGTGTAACATCAGCTATTAAAGGTCACATTAGAATCTCAAATAGAACAGATGCAACTCAGTTCTTAACATTTGCTATTTCCAATCTAACAGATTTAGGATCATATTGGTCGATGAATATTACCAATGAAGCACAATCTGCAGTTTCACCATTCTCAAATAACGAAGATATTATAATATCATTTGTTGCAGTAGGTGATAGAGGGGATAAAGGACAAAAAGGACAAACAGGTAACACAGGTTCAACAGGTTCACAAGGTATACAAGGAACAACTGGTAATACAGGTTCACAAGGTTCAAAAGGACAGAAAGGTGAAATTGGTAATACAGGTGGAACAGGTGCTAAAGGACAAAAAGGTGAAGTTGGTCAAAAAGGACAAACTGGGGATACTGGTTCACAAGGTATAACAGGTCAAAAAGGACAAAAAGGACAAACAGGTAATACAGGTTCAACAGGTTCACAAGGTATACAAGGTATAACAGGTGCTAAAGGAAATACTGGTAACACAGGCTCACAAGGTACAACTGGTCAAAAAGGTAGTACAGGTGGTACTGGTGGAACAGGTTCACAAGGTATACAAGGATTTGTAGGACAAAAAGGACAGAAAGGACAAACAGGTAATACTGGAGGAACAGGTTCACAAGGTATACAAGGATTTACAGGTGCTACCGGTGGACAAGGTGGTACTGGTCAGAAAGGACAAAAAGGACAAAACGGTAATACTGGAGGTACTGGTTCGCAAGGTATCCAAGGAACAACTGGTAATACAGGTGGAACAGGTGCTAAAGGAAATACTGGTAGCACAGGTTCACAAGGTATTCAAGGAGTTACAGGCCAAAAAGGACAAAAAGGTCAAAATGGTAACACAGGTAGTACTGGTTCACAAGGTATCCAAGGATTTACGGGTAATACAGGTGGAACAGGTTCACAAGGTACTACAGGTCAAAAAGGTAGTACAGGTTCACAAGGTGCTACAGGACAAAAAGGACAGAAAGGACAAACAGGTAGTACTGGGGGAACAGGTTCGCAAGGTATCCAAGGATTTACAGGTGGTACAGGTTCAACAGGTTCACAAGGTACAACTGGTCAAAAAGGACAAAAAGGACAAAATGGTAATACCGGTAGTACTGGTTCGCAAGGTATCCAAGGATTCACAGGCCAAAAAGGACAAAAAGGTCAAAATGGTAACACAGGTAGTACTGGTTCACAAGGTATCCAAGGATTTACAGGTCAGAAAGGACAGAAAGGACAAACAGGTAGTACGGGGGGATCAGGTTCGCAAGGAGCAACTGGTGCAAAAGGTAACACAGGCCAAAAAGGACAAAAAGGACAAACAGGTGGAACTGGTGGTACTGGTTCACAAGGTATCCAAGGATTTACTGGTGGTACAGGTGCAAAAGGATCAACAGGTTCACAAGGAGCAACTGGTGCAAAAGGTAACACAGGCCAAAAAGGACAAAAAGGACAAGCAGGTGGAACTGGGGGAACTGGTTCGCAAGGTATCCAAGGATTTACTGGTGGTACAGGTGGAACAGGTTCACAAGGAACAACAGGACAAAAAGGTGCTGCTGGTGCTAAAGGACAAAAAGGACAAGCAGGTTCAAATGGTGGAACAGGTTCACAAGGTACAACTGGTCAAAAAGGTGCTGCAGGAGCTAAAGGACAAAAAGGACAAGCAGGTTCAAATGGTGGAACAGGTTCACAAGGTGCAACTGGTCAAAAAGGTGCTGCAGGAGCTAAAGGTGGACAAGGTTTACAAGGTACAACAGGTACACAATACGGTACAGGTTCAAATGTACAAATTAATTCATTAGGAGTTGGTATATCAGCTTCAGGAACTACAGGTACTATTAGAGCAACTAATGATATTATTGCTTACCAATCTTCAGATAGAAGATTAAAAGATGATATTAGACCAATTGAAAACGCTATTGATAAAATTGATCAATTAAATGGTGTTCACTTTAATTGGATTGCTAAAGAAGGTATCCATGAAAATAAAGGAGCTGATATTGGAATTATAGCACAAGAAATTGAAGCAATATTCCCTGAAATAGTAGCAAATAGAGATAATGGATATAAAGCTGTTAATTATGAAAAACTAGTAGCAGTACTAATACAAGCAGTTAAAGAATTAAATGCAAAAATTAACAAAATAAATAAATAAAAGATGGGATTACAAATTACAGGATCTTTCATAGATGGTTTTGAAAATGAACATTCAGATTTCTATGCAAGAATAAACCATTATAGTATAGACAAACACCTAGGAAATTTAAACATTACTATAGGACACTTTACTAATAAAGAAGAAGCAGAAGATTTCTCCCCAACATACCAAGAAGACTGGGCTTCTGCAGATAGTACTAGTATGTATGGCTGGCCTTATAGTGTAGGAGGAGCAGGGGTAGAGATTCCAAAACCTTTCCCATTAACAGAATCTGAAACAATAAGCATAATCCAGTACTCCGCTTCATATGAGGATCAATTAATAGATTTTATTGATTTTGATGATGATGGGGTCGAAATAATATCCCAAAGAACTGAATCTATAGAACTTATAACTAGCTCTAGTGTAGATGTTGTAAAATCTAAAATTAATTTAGATCTAATTACAGGTAGTGTATACGAATATGCTTACCTTAAATTAAAAGAATTTTATGTAGACACATATGGTGTTAACAATGTAAACGATAATTAGAATATGGCAATACATGGAGCTTTCGGTACTTGTAACTTGTGTCTAGCAGGTTGTCAAATTAGTCCTAACTTATGGAATTATAACCAAAACGGATTTTATACTCAAACATTTAGACACTGTACTAATATGTGTGCTTTCTGTAATAGTACTTATTCTCAGAAAAACGCAATGAATTTCTGTTACACTCCTAATTATAATACAGGTCTTTGCAGTACTTTTAATAATGCCACTAACATTTCTTTTGGTAGTTATGCGAGAAGCAAATCAACCCCATTTTGGTGGAATTTTCTAAGCGCACCAGGGTTAAGTCAAATTCAACTTACTTCACCCCGTTCTATTACTAGAACTGGAAGTACTGGTATAATATATGGTTATGAAGCAGTTCAATTTATAACAGTTTCAACAACTATGTCTGTAAATGCTAGTGTAAATTATGGTGTAGTATGGAATTCATGGAGAGCAAATTCAGGTAATGGTATAGTAGCATCAACTAATCAAAGTTTTAGTCCAACATGGAATGGTAATTATTCCGATAAAACTGGATCAATTGATTATAGAAGTGTATACCAACTCCAGGCGAGAGCAGAATTATTTTAAAAAAAATACAAAAAATGTTATATGGAAGTAATTTGGGTTTTAGAAAATGTTCTAAAAGAGCAAAAGTTTTATAATCAAAATCGAATCTTATTATTAATTTCCTCTGTTTCATTATGGAGGAAATATCACCCTAACCATAAAACGGTTTTATATTGTGATAACATTACCTATAAATGGCTAAATAATTTAGAAATTCTCCATTTGTGGGATGTAGTTAAAGATTTATCATACCCCGAAAAAATAGATAGAAAAGTATTTTGGTCTTCGTGTAAGACTAAAATTATTAGTACAACTAAAGTACCACTGGTTGTAGTAGATCATGATTTCCTTATTTACAAAAATATAGATAATATATTAAATTTAAACCAAGTTATTTATTCTTATGATGAATTAACTGAGGGTTGGTACCCAAATAAAAATGAAAAATTTAATAAGTTATTAACTAACCCTATCCCTAGAAATATTAATTTAGCTTCTAACGTATCCTTACTTTATTTCCCTAACCCTAATTTTGCAAATAAATATGGTCTTCAAACTTTAAAAAACCATGAAGAATTTACAAATATGGGGATAAAAGATACAAATTATATGATATTTTCTGAACAGTTAATGTTAAAACAGTGGTTAGAGAGAGATAAAATCCCCCATAAAACTTTAGTAAATAGTATTTTTAACAATAAAATAATAGACTTTGAAGAAAAAATAAATAATAGAGGAATTTGGAATACCCAAGAATCTTTATTATCTTACAAGCATTACGGTATGTTAGAAAAAAATATAGATGAAAAAGAACGACAGTATCTATATAGATGTATTAATGCTGGTAAAAGAATAGACATTAATAAGTTAAAAGTAAAAATAAATGAAAGCAATCCATGTTAATTGGACAAAACCATTTTTTGAAAAACATAGGTTACGAGGTCATGGTTTTGAAATAACTAAAAATCTACAATCTACAACATATAATCAGTTAGATTCTCAACTATTATACACTATGGTATCAGCGGCCAATTGGAAGAAGTATAACGGTAAAATCAAGTTATACACGGATTCTGTAGGGGCTTCATTTTACCAAAGATTTGGTTTATTAGGTTTGTATGATGAAGTAGATATTAATTTTTTAAATGGTTATTCAAAATCAAATGTAGATGCTGCTTATTTTTGGACTAGTGGTAAAATAAAATGTTTAGCACACCAAACAGAACCATTTGTATTCTTAGACCAAGATATGATTATAAGAAACAAACTACCAGAATGGGTACGTAAAAACGATTTAACTGTGGCACATTGGGAAATAGGTAGAGGTTATTATTATTTTGATGAGGAAAAATGGAAAAAGGACATTACTCACACAGAATGGCCTAAAAACTTTAATAAGGATGATTGGTCACCTAATACATCATTTCTATGTTTTAATAATTTAGATTTACTTAAACCATACCATGATTGGCATAAAAAGTTAGTTACTACAAATAATGAAAATATACCAGAATGGTTTTGGTTATTTACTGATCAGGGTGTTTTAGGACATATTATTAGAGAAAATGACTACCATGTAAATACACTAACACAAAAAATTGCTTTATCCCACCATAACAGTGTAGATGAGGTTAATAGATATAAGGGTAAAGCCGAAAAATGGTATTTACCTGAAAATACAGACCCAGATAAAGAATTTGAATTTGAGCATGTTTGGTTAGATAAAATTAATAATGTAAATAGTGACCACTTATATTTATGGTTTGAAGAATTAGTTAATTATTTAAATTGTAGTAAATATCTTGGGGATTCAAGATGGGATAAATATTGGAAAAAATATCATGAAAATAATTAGATCACTTTGGGGACATAGGGAAAATACTTTAAAAGAAATCCCATTTTTTCCACTACACAATAATGAAATAGTTTATGTGTGGGGGAAAGATAATGAAACTGAATTAAAATCAAGGGGATACGAAACTAGATTTGTAGAAGAAGAAACTTCACCTTTTGCTTATGATTTATTAGAATTAATATATGAAAGAAAATTAATAGCCTTAGACTTAGCATTAAAAGAATTTGGAGAAGTAATATTATTAGATTGGGATTGTTATATTTTAAGACCCCTGGATGATGATTTTTATAAAGAATTAAGAAAAAAACCTATCCAATGTCCTTTATATGCCCAACATAAGGATTGTTATAATTCATTATATGAAATAATACCAAAAGACCATCCATGGTTTCAAGATAAAAAAGAACATAACCATTTAGTTAAACATTTAGATATAATATCTAGGGGATTTTTGAAATGGCATTGGAAATGGGAAGAAGGTTTAATTAGTCCTAATTTTGGTTTTTTCTATAGTAATGATGTAACAATAGGGAAAAAGTTAATTGATATAGCTATTAAAAATAATATGGAAGGATGTGTTGAAGAACATGCTATGTTTATTTATGCTGATTGTACCCTAGATGAATATATAGAAAAATATCATCCTACTTGTTTATTAGGAGTATCAGATGAGGCACTTAATACTACTACCCGAATAGGAAAAGTACAAAGTAATTTTAATGACTATATAAAATCTAAATTAAGGATGAATATATATTATGA
>Ga0209092_10000822_pt1 | contig 31342 bp, 25 predicted proteins | sample FraStrMetagenome_FD_187446 | JGI IMG/M metagenome (GOLD analysis project Ga0209092, IMG submission 187446) | Marine eukaryotic phytoplankton communities from Arctic Ocean - Fram Strait ARC3M Metagenome (SPAdes) (version 2) | ecosystem: Environmental > Aquatic > Marine > Oceanic | place: Fram...
TACGACTCGTACGAGTGCACATGCACTTGCTACTCGAAGTCGAAGTATTGTGTACATTTTGTACATTTTGTACATTGTACATACGGCTCGTGTACTTATTACGTGGACGTAACGAGTAACTACGAGGCCTTGACTATATGATTTGTCTTATTTTGTACTTCGAAGTATATTTACAAGAGATTGATCAACTTCTCTCTCTCCTGAATGTCATCATTATCATCACGTATCCTTTGAGCAGACCATCGTTACGCAATTACGACTCGCTGGACGCGTGTTGTGAATCAAAGTTTAATTCTGAAAAACAAAAAAGAAGAAGAATAAAGAGAAAGAAAAAAGGAGAGAGAGAAGAAATAATAATCATCCAAAACCATCATTTCTGTTTATTGTCCAGATCAAAGAAGAAAGTGACAAGAAACATCACTGTTCGTAAAAAATTAAAGTTTTATGAACCATTTAACCATGCCTAGAAATAGAATACCGTATCGTAGGCGTGTGAATGATGACCAACCTCTCCATCGAACTCGCAATCGTTTCGATGATCAGCAGGACGACAATGACGATGCATACTTTACCCCGGCTGATCAATTTGGTTCATTTACGGCACGTCCTGTAAGCGATGATGATTCTTCTAGTAGGCGTTATTGTACGGATAGCGGTAGTGAGTTTATGACGGAAGATGCGTTCAATGAGGAGAAAGCTTTGCCACTAAGGCCTGCAGATGCGGCGTTGATTGAGATAACATCGTCCAATGGAGGGGCTTCTGCAGAGTGGACGGCAGACTTTTCGAACTTTAATAATGGATCTTCGAATTTTGATTCGTCAACAAATGCAACTCAAAAGAAAACAAACAGGATATCTCAGTTTGCATCAACTGTTGGCGGTATGTTGCTAAAGCCAAATACGAGTAGCCGAGCAACGGTTGCGGAGGAATCGGCCTCCTCACCTACGAAAAGTCGTGGAGAAAGGAGAGATAACGATGCATCGCAGTATACCAAAGGAGAGAGTAATACCCGAATGAACCGAAATCTGAGTACACCTCCGCCGGCACTTGTTAAGAGATCACCTTCAAATTCATCCAGTTCCACAAACCGAAATAAATCAAACCGAATATCATGGGCTGCACAGCACGAGGAAACTGAAGTTCAAAGGTGGATAAATGCTGGTGAAAGTACGGACGATATATCTCTTTCTAACTCTTCGACTTCTGAAGATGGCAATTTTTCTGACTCGTTCCATGATACTTCAAAGGGAGGAGCTTTTCCTCGTAATTCTACTTCGTCTTCAGGTATGAATCAAAAATCTCTTTCGCATTATGTAACCGGACAAGCATCTTTTAGAGAAATTGCGCCACGTCCTCACAAATCTTCCAATGGCCAATACTCAAAATCGAAGGAAAAGTCGGTCAAGAGCATAATGAACATTTTCGATAGTACAAAGAGTAGAGATTCTAGTACTTCTCCCCAATCAAATGATCCGTGGGACGATATTGAAACTTCTACGATTGCTTCCTCACATGTTCCAAGTTCGAGTGAATTGGATGGATCGTACATATCAACTAATGATAACGCATCTTCAACCGATTTGTTTGAAAATGAAAAGACGCTGAGTACCATTGATACAAGTGCATCCATGCGAAGGATTCATCAAAAAGGTAAACATTTGCGGAGTTCAGAGGATATGGCTAAAAACGATATCTTTCGAAAAGGAAACAAAAGCAAGATTAATGCTCCGCTTTCAGCTCCATTTCGCCATCCAAGAGGAGCTGTTGTACAAAATGGTGAACGTTTTTCGGATGTACCTAACTTGATGGATGACGAAATGACCTCCACGAGCATTGCTTCTCCGCGGTTTTCGCCAACGAATAACTTTCAGAATACGTCTTCGCCTGACTCAACATCTCCATCTTCGCTATACTTCACTGATGATTTCGAGTCTGAAATTTTCAGTAATATACCTGAAGATTCGCCTGTAAATGGCGGGAGATCTTCTCCTTTTGAAAGCTTCAATCCTAGAAGTAGTATCGAAAACAGCCTCTTAGTGAATGCTGCCCTAAATTCACATACGAGTCACTTAATTAAAGATGAAGTGTATGGAGAAGCAAACAAAGACTCTATTTTGAATGATCGCAAAGATCTAAACACGTCCGAAGAATTTTATCAAGAGTCGACATCCAATTATTCCGGAACTTTGATAGGAGAAAATGTTATTGACTCGATGGAAAACAACACAATCGAAGGAATAGCTTTTTCGAGTGGAACAAGTATATCGGCTTCGCGCAGTTACTATAGTGACAGTGACTCATCTTTTTATGGCGATGGATTGGATCAATACTACATACAACCGCGGATAGCTCAACGTTTAGTTAAAAGGTACCGGCGTTTATGCGTAAATGATCCTGATGAGGACGCGACAAAGTATTTCGCATTGTCCGAGATGCGATCTAGAATAATGGAATCAGATATTGAACGTGGTTTGGATCGTAGGGGTTGGACATTTCCGGTTGACGATTTAATTCTTACACCGTCAAACCTGGCAGCGATGCGAGTTAGAGATGCCGTTATAGTTGCAAAGGCATGGCGTGATGGGGCCAATCCATCAGATGTGATGACTGCTTGGGTTCTGGGAAGACGTTACACTCATTCTTACCATATCCTTAGATGTCATGGAAGGAGATATTTTTACGAGCCCGTCCGTTGGTGCGATGATACTGACCTGTCGATCAAGAGGTGTCTGTGCGTTGATGTTAGATGCACTAGAGGTTTCGACATGTTTACTATCGGAGATTGTCAAAGTATGCTCTTGAAATTGACAAACGAGAGATACGTGGTAAGGTTTAAGTGATCTAATTGCTGATTTTTTGATTTGCTCAATTTTACTCAATTTTGAAAATATGAAAGCAATGTCGCCAGGCTCTACACGCAGCAACAGAGCGGCAAATTCGTGCTGAGAGAGAAATGAATGATAGTTCATTTTTCAGCGAAGATGATGATATGACAGAGGCTGAATTGGAATATCTCAATGCGATAAAAGCAGTTAAGGAGCTTTCAAGTTCGCTTGTAATTGCCGAGAGAGCTTTCCAGTTAGTGCGCGATCGTATTGAAGGACTCATAAACAAATACGAAGAAAAAATAGTCCAACAAACTCTCGATAGTGGATCTATAGAATCGAGCTCTCTTCATGACTTTGGACAGCAGATTGGAAAAACAGAGAGCTACGATAGTCTCGAGGAAAGGCGTTTGCTAGAATTTAGAGCTCGACAAGCAGAGACTCAACGACTTAATGCTGAAAGAGAAGCAATAAAAGCGCAAAACGAAGCAAATAGGATACGTCTGGAACAACAGCAAGAAGTAGAGAAGTGGAAGGTGAGGTATTTTGGATTCCAAACGTATTTTAATATGACCCTTAACTTAATTCGTCGAGAAAGAAACGTGTTGAAGATCTTGAAAAACAATCGATTCTAGAAAAGGAAAAATCATCGAAACTTGTGAGTGAGTATGAGCGGAAGTTACAAGATGAACGAAGTGCGGCTGCAAATATGTTGAATCAATCACAAACTAGTGCGGCGTCATCCACTTCAGGCACTGCGCTCGACAACTCGGATGCAAGATCCTACTTAGAGAGCGCAATAAGCGAACGCGATGAAGCAAAGGTTGAAGCTCGTGAACGTGTAAAGGCAAAATTTAAAGAGAGAACCAAGCGCAATCATGATGGAAAAGGCCAAAATATATCAAGATATTCAAATCTTGTGAGAGCGAATGAACGACGTGAAAAGAATCTTTCAAACAAGATCAATTTCTATGAACGATCGCTGAATTCAGTACGAAAATAGTCATTGCAACAACACAATGTGATCATACAATAGTTCCTAATTAACTTCATAGTTCATCAGAGTCCCCACTTGTGCCTGATCCTAATATTAGTCCTTCTCTGATAGATTCATAGTTTGACTCAATATTTATAAAGTAAAGAGGCTGGCTCATTTTTACAGCCTCCTTCCCAATAGCCCAGCCAGCATTGACCTGAACGATCGGACTATTTCCAGTGAATCTAAGTATAATATCATTTGCATCGCCAAAGCTATATCCCGCAGCTCTTTTTCCGTCACAACCGATTGTACCTTCTACAAATTTCGCATCCTCAGAAGAATTCAATATTTCCATGACAAATTGTACATCATGAGGAGCCCGTTTTTCTAAGAACTCCTCCGGCATAGATATACCGATTCGCACATCTTCCCCAGGAAGATACTTCGCTATTCCCAACCTTCCACCATCTTCTGATACAACATTAGCCTTGCTCCATTCCCCCAAAGTCTTTCGATACACGTCCAAGGCAAACTTGTACTTGGAATCCTTATACGAAACAACCAACGAGTTCATAATGACTTCTTCCTCTACCATTCTTCGAGTGCAAGAAAGATCCGAATCAATCATCCAAATTGCATAACCCTCGCAAATAAGAAAATATGTGTCGCTGAACAGTAGTATAAAAGGCAAGAGAATGATTAAGATCTTGTTGGTATAACTAAAATTCATGGTGAATAGTTGAGACAGATGAAGCCAATAGATACGAGATCAATTGAAACAACTGCAACTTCTTTTTGTAAGAATAACGATACTGTAGCTGGTGTCTTGTGTTGCTGCTTCCCTCTATTTCCAACAGCAACTTATAAATTATTTGTGAAGTTCTAAATAGTTGTCAAGTTTGATTTTGAAGAAAGAGAGAAGAGGGGGCTTCAACGCTTTTTAAATTATGTGGATGATAATGAAAGTTTTGTACTGTAGAAATTCTTGATGTCAAAATGTATCAGGATCAATGATCAGGGCTGAGGGCAAAATAATTGGCAAAGATGGGATGCGCAGATGCGCAACGCGCGGAACTGACTTCTTTCTCTCTCGCTGCTCGCTGTTGCTGCAAGAGAGAGCGATTGATTTGTATTAAAATAGCTCATTACGGTTGAGAGGGTATTTTCGTCAAAATCTTCCGAACCTGTAACTGATGAAGAGGATGAGTTGTAACTTGTAACTACAAAGTGTAATTTATACCTGGTACAAGAGTAGAAGTTAATAAAATAAAAGCATACAGTTTAAAAAAAAAGAGAAATGTTTGAAGAATTTTGGGCTAAGGATTTTTGGGGAATGAGCAGGAAAGAAATACAGGATTGAAAATCATCATTGTTTTCCATCAGTCCAAATAAACAACCTACCACTGTGAAGTCATGACCGATGCAACGACCATCACGTTGGCCATTCTTGCCATACCTTCCATAATATGGTTCGTTACATATCTGATTCCTCAACTTTATATGATGTTCAGACCTGTACCCGATCTGAAGAAGCGTTATCCGGATGCTAAGTGGGCACTCGGTAAGTTTTTAAAGGAATTTTTGACTTCTTGTTTAAGATGATAGGTAGCTCATTAATGAATTCCTGTTGCTAGTGACTGGTGGAGGGTCTGGAATCGGAGCTGCTTTATGCTTTAAGCTTGCCTCCCAAGGATTTAACGTAGTAATTGTTTCGTTGGATGATGATTATCTCGCAGGGACGGTTGAACAACTAAAAAAGAGTTATCCCGATGTCGAGTTCAGGAGCGTCGGTTGTTTATTTAGCCCTGGCCAAGATTACATGAAAAAAATTATCAAGGCTACAGAAGATATTGATGTTCAATTGGTATTCAATAACGCAGGTTTTATTGTAACCGGATTTCTTGATCAGGCTCCACTTGGCAAACTTTTGGCAAATGTTGAATGCAATGCTACGGCAACAGTGAGTATAACTCATCATTTTGTTTCACAACTTGTATCCAAGAAGTTGAAAGGATGTATAGTTTTTACATCGAGTGTGGCTGGTTTTATTCCAACCCCTTTTGCTGCCATGTACGCTTCGACTAAGGTAAGATCTTTACAATATGAATCTTTGTGCGAAATATATTTTTCATTATTCATTGTCTATTTTGTAGGCATTTGTATCTCAGTTTGCGTGTTGCTTAAACATCGAAGTTAAAAATTTGGGTATTGATGTTTGTGCAGTACACCCCTCACCTGTAGCGTCCAACTTCTACGACAAGGTGGACCACAAAATTGAATTGATGGAATCAGCACAAAAAAGCGCTGTTCCTCCTCAGGCGCTTCCTGATGAGATACTGAAGAGTATTGGCGTATGTGCTCTACGAGATATTGGTGGAATGGCTCTAGGAACGAGAATGGGCACATGGTTTATCCCATACAACGTTTTTACCGGTATTTTTGCTAGTGCTGCGCCCTTCTTGCCAGATTACAAGAAACACAACAAAAGTCGAATGTAATCGATGTTGGCGAAGGAAAATTCTCCTTATATTGCAAAAGATAAGATTATCATGTATGTTTTCTTCGCATGTTAACACTTTCCATCAAAAGTCAAAATTACGTGTAACTTTTAAAATGTTTCCAATTGTACGCTACCTATCTATCAACGTTAACAAAGTTTTGGGTACTTTGACTATTCAGGAGTACATGTACTTCAAACAAAAAACGTATCAAATCCATTCACGATACTATGGTCTACTTATGTAACATTTGTAGATTTTGTAGCTCGTAGATTTCATTTGGCCTCGTTTCGACGGCAACTACATCCAACTAAGATGCCTGACTCACCGAGGACTTCACCCTCATACCTACTATGCTGATTGGAGAGCATTAACCGCTAAAAATAGTACATTATTTATGAGAATGACAAATTATTTTCTTCAAATGACTATCGGTGACTCCCCATGCGCGCAGAAGTTTACATAAAAGTGGTCGTTTCGATATAGTCGCTAAAGATATAAGTGTACTCCCCTTTTTCTCGCATCGTTGATTTGTCAAACTGGCGCGTTCTCGTAATGAGAAGGAAATTAAAAATTTGTGCTTTTTTATTAGCAAAAATTTACGTGGGTCTGTTTTCTTACATCATTCACTAAGCTAGTTTTCAACGCCTGGATAGTTATTTATGTACATTTTGCCATTTCCCTTATTCCTGTTTCAAACCAAGCACCTACTCGACGAAGTGTCATTTATCCTTCCAGTCTTCTTCGAAATCTGATTTGTACAAAAGCGCGAAACGTTTTCTTTTGAAGAGCGAAACCGACCTACCTTCGTACCACATCAAATATTCCTCCTAATAGAGGGGCCAAGCTTAGCCACAAACCCTAATCTAGGCATTGTCGAAATGTATCATATCTAATCCTCAATTCTAGCTTTGTTATACCATTCAACAAAAACATTATTGTCTGTTATCCACTTCAACATGTTCATCTGTCTTCTCAAATTGTCTATCGTTTCGTCACGCCTGTTGAACTGCCTTTTGTCCACAACACTTTTGTCTCTAGCTTTTATAGAAGTATAACACGAAATTGACGACGCTACATAGGGTGTTCGTACATCTGTCTCATTCTTTTTTAATTCCCTTTCTGTCAAGTTCAAGTCTTCAATTTGATCACTGAGACAACTGTCGCACTTTTTCAATTCATTTTCGGGTATCGTGCTTTGCCATCCACTACCATTTTTTATCCCCTTTCCGATAAAAATCGTATTATTTACAATATCAGCGTACATTTTGTGATAACTTTCCATCGGTGGCGTTAAACGAGGGTTAATAGCACATGATGCTTCCATACGTGCACGCTCTGACTCCATTTCCTGCAAATCTTTCATCTTCATAAGCTTTTCTTGGTCGACTCGTTTATTTAGAATACCACGAGCCTTTCTCTGAAGCTTTAGCTCTGTTGGATCCTCTTCTGGCACTTTCACCACAAGATTGGTGTAAGATTGTCATTTATTATTCGCCATCTATAATCATATTAACTTACCTTCACTAGCTTCCAAATTCCGCAATTTTGACTTAATAGTCTCCATATCCTTTGGTAAAGATTTGTCCAAAGGAAAACTCTGTAATTCAGACCAAAGTTTCCTTTCTTTAGTACTTTTCAAAAAACATACTTTCTCTTCGTTACTAAACACATCAGCTTCTCTACTTTGTAAAATGCTCTTAGTCTTAATCTTTTTCGAAGAAGACTTTCGCGAACTTTTCTTTGCTTGTGCAACAGACGTATCAACTTTTGATGATTGATCTTCAAATTTCTTCCCCTTCTTCTGTACAATCGGTTTCTTACTATTTTGAGTTTCAGTTTCTCCTTTTGATTTATCTACTTTCAGAAGTACTTCGTTTCCAGCTACTTTTGTGGCATCATTTGGCTTGATTTCGTCTACATCATATATTGGTCCTATACCCTTTTCAATCATTACACCGCCATGCAATGTTGGCATATATTGCACTTTCGACTTACATGTGTAACATATTTGCAGAGGAAATCGAATTTTCGAACCGTCACCGTCTTTGTCATCTAAGATTGAATTTTCAATATATCCTTCAAAGGGTAAAAATGTCCCACAATTTGGATAAGGACATTCAAACTCTGTACCTGTGATATTTTTGGATACAAGAGAATACCGCCGACGTGAAGATCTTCGGGATGTTACATCTGAAATTTCACTGACTTTGTTGAATTTTGATGAATTTGACAAAGCATTAGAATTAGATTTTTTGCGTTTTCTTTTCTCAGCCTTACTCAAAACCTTCTTTTCTACATCTTTCCTTTTTTTAGACTTTGACTCTATAATCACATCCGTTGCAACTTTGTCTAAGTCAATTTCTTTCTTTGCACTTTGTTTTTCGAAAGTCGTATTTGTGGCCTTGTTGTGTATTTCTTCTTTTGAGGTGGATAACTTCTCAGGTTTGGTAGATTTTGATAATTTCGATTCCATTTGTCGTTGAATAGGGGCTTCTACCGATGAATTTGGATCAACAGCAGAGGTGGCACGAACTTTTGTGGACGGTGGCACAAGAATAGGAGACGATACCGTCATTGTCTTGCTTTCCAACGACTTTTCGTTACTCACTGAGGAATTTGTTGTCTCTAAATTATTGTTCTTACGACCAGCAGCCTCTTTCAACGCAGCTACTTTCTTCATTTTCGCTTCTGCCTTTGATTTTTCGATTAACAACTTTTTCGAATGTTCGGCAACCTCTGCCAATTTCTCCAAGTTTGTCGACTTGCCGCTATCCAACGAACTACTCCTCAACTTGTTCCCATTCTCCTCTACATCGATTGTGATTGGAGTTTTCAACATGTCATTATAATAACGCTCTAAATTTGACAAAATAGCTGCCCCCAACGTCAAACTCAGCCCAGTCCTCAACTGAATGAATCCACCGTTATGAATTTTGGCCAATTTCAAAATTGACCTCATTTCAACCCCCTTCAAAATTTGAACAATTCTTCGCTCCGATAATTTCCCTCTCCTTTCAGACGCCGCTAACTCCGGTCGACTATTATGAAACATACTATAATGATATACCTCCACAACCTCTTCGTCAACTTTATCATTGGAACTGTCTCCCCCATTACCATTACCATTACCACTGCTACTGCTACTGCTACTCCCTTTACAACAAACCGCTACCCCGCTCATACATGCAAACTGAATTTCATAAGATCTCTGCAACAAAATTGGAAAAAGTCTACCTTGATGCTCCACAAGAGGTCCAATGCAATGCGTAGCACTAGTGCACATGGTCAAATGAGCATCTAACAGGGCCGTGCTTTGATGCAGTGCAGTGTTTTCGATAGATGTCAATTTACAGTTACCAGTACCATTCATCATGACCGTTCCATCTTCGTGTGTGGACGGCGGCGGATCGTCGCTATCCTTTGTGCTGCTGCTCATATCTTACGGCGGTGTGTTTGTTGGTTTGTTTAGAGGATTGTGCTGGTTGTATTGGTTCTTTAGAGAGAAGAGAAGAGGTAGATAAGTAGTGATATTCAGGATGGATGCATTTGGGTTTTGGGTTAGGTGTTTGGTTGTTGTCGAGCGCCGGTACAAAACATGAAGATCGCAATGGTTGGTAGCTAAAATATAATAGTTTACGTTATTGCAGGACTTTTGAAAATCATGGTAGGGGGATAGGAGATATGAGAGATCATGAGATCTATACTACATCATTTGTATTTTGTATAACATGCATCAGAGTGTGTCTAAAAGGAAAAATGGAACTTTGAAGTGTAGGAGGTAGGAGAAAGAGGAATCCATTCACGATTGTAAACGCCGCAAAGTCGAGGAACCTCCTAGCTTTTCTTGTATTGAGACACTCATTCCAATGCTATTGAACAATAATCTTACGATAAAAATATCGAATTCTTGCACCCGACAATGGCAAACAATCTTGCAACACTCGTATATTTCGATTTGATCACAGCCATCGTAGTTGGTGTGTTGGTGGGTTCTCTAATAACCGTAAATTGAAGTTATGTACATTTGTTACATAAGAAAATAGGAGGATGGTCATAAAATGAAAATTCAATTGCATAACCACAGAAGACGTACTTTACTGCATTGCGTAAGTATAACATTTCCGTGGTTTCGGACCATAGATGTACAATTATATATGAAGTGTCAGGTTCTTAAATGAGTAATCAATTTGTATGACACTTTTCTCTATTTGATCACAATCATCGATGCTGGTTGATGGATCCAAGGCCTCGAAGTTGTTGAACAAGAGAATAACAACAAGAAGATATCAAAAGATACAATTGTATTTCAGCATGATTCAAACAAAAATTTTACTGATCAAAACAAGTCTCTGTCTCGTTAGATTCATCATTCAATAACAACGGCTAATAATTTCTTTTTTGACCAACGTACGTATGAAATCCAAACAATCGTTTTCTACAATTCCTTCAATCAAAGACATTATAACGGTCTAGCTAGCTGTTAAACATTTTGTCGACTCTCGAAGTTCCCAATTTATTTTGAGATTAGTTGAAGAAGAGAGACTTTCGTGTGCTCTGCATCATTTCCATGAAGCTCAAAGCTATGTCCAGGTGCGATTCTATTTCTCTTGAACGTTGACTTCATGAAAAGTCTTACGAGAAGCTTTTTCCAATCATCGTCAACGCATGATTCTTCATAATAATTATAAATTGTTGCATTATCAAGATCACCTGAAACTTTTGCAACAAGAATTCGAATATCGTCATCGGTAGCTTTAGTACCAATGGCCCTCTCATTCACCCAACCTATCGGATTCCCTCCGTTGTTATGTAAGAAATACATCCCATTATGTCTCCATTTGGTTCGCCTCTTCGAATTTCCATCGACTTGCATGATTATAGAAGTCTGAACATCCAGCAGGAGCACCAAACAAAATAATGAGCGTCAAAACTATGTGTAAATGAGAAAGAAATCGAAATCGTAAGAGACGGATTACCTTTGGTAGACCTAAAACAAATACAACGCGAGCGCTGTCGCTATATTCCAATAAAGGAAGAGCTCCAACAGGAAAACTCATGCTATACAAGGTCACAACTAGTCCGGTGTTCATGTCCTCCTCTCGACGAATGAGTTTTCTTTCTTGGTGCCGGCTGTTGACTGCATTATTCCTTGAAGAACGATATTTATCGAAAGCTTCTTCAACGGCAGATTTCACCGGAGGGCCATTCCCAAGGCCTCCAATACCGCATTCGTCGCAATCGCAATCCTGTTCAGAAAAAGTCATGCTTTCCACAAAATTGTTCATGTCACCAGCCATTTTTTTTAATCAGTTTGCTTTTATTTTATTAACTTCTACTATTGTACCAGGTATAAATTACTTTGTAGTTTGTGCAGCAACGTCAAAACCACTTTGGACGCAAAATGTTTTTTTTTCAAATTCCGATTTAAACGAGAATCAGATAGATACACGAAAGTTTATTTTTTTAATCTACCGGTATATGCTTTTATTTTGTTAACTTCTACTATTGTACCAGATTATTGTTGAGTAAAATAATCCGATGAAACAAAAGAATTAACTTCATATCATGTTCCTTATTTATTCTAACAATTTCGTTAAAGAATTTCTCGTCATGTCAAGAATTCTTTTCTTTTTCTCTAGCTAGTTTCGAGATTCGACACGTCACTTCCTGTCACCGGAATAAAATCAAATCTTGGGAATTGTTTTGAAGTCACCAAAGTTAAAAATTAGTCAGTGAAGCCGAGTCGTGCGACACTCTAAGTCAATATGTATACCCCAAACACAGTTCAAACAAGGGTCAAGCTCTCTCCGTAGAATAATATCACACGCGTACATGACCATTCAATGCACTGTTAAAGAAGCGTTGGCACGAATAGAATATACATAAATGACTACGCGAACTTTTATTGAAATTACTACTCAAGTACGAGGAAAGAAGATCTTACGTATGTCATAAAAGATTCTTTGGACATTCCCTTCGAATGTGGAACAACGCGACAACCACAATCAATGAAAATAGAATGAATAGCTAAAATAGTAAAATAATCACTTAAAATAAAGGAACTTCTCCTACGTAAAGGGAATACTCAACGTGATAAGAAACCCAACGCATTTCTCGAAGATTCCTTGGAAGGGCTTAAAACCTTTTCGGACAGAAGGAAGAGCCTTTCAATACGCGCGCCCAGATCTGAGCCGCTCGTTTACTAATGTGATCCCCTTGGTCCGATTTGTCTTCCAACATAGAAAACAGATCCTGTATCATCAAGGAACACGCAATCCAACGCGAAACGCGAGTGCAAAAGAAAAAAAGCTCAAACAATGGAGGGGTCGTCTTCTGGATCTTCGGTCACCACTAAGGACCAGGGTGGCAATGCGCCATCCGGCTTCGTATTAAAACTGTTTCAGATGGTCAATGGTGCTCCTGACGAAGTAATTTCGGTAAGTTGGAAAAATTACCAAAGTAAGATTCTTTCGAAAGAGGGGAACAAGTTTGCAATGATGTTCCTGTCCCGATAACGCACAGTGAATTTTTGATAATATCGATTTGGTAATTATCTACGACTGCAACACGAGCACAACAATCAACACGAATTGTTTAAGGATGGGGTGTACGAATTTGCTCGAAAGGAAAAAAACCGAATTTCAATTGTCATCGAAAATGTTCCATGAGAAGAAGGAAGTCGTGTTATGAACAAACTTCCACGTTACACCAAAAACTTCTTTACATCCAATTTCTCGGATTGCATTCCACACACCGTCCACCACGCTTACCTACGTATTAAATGTGGTCCTTATTTTGATTATTTGGATGAACATTTTTCAATTGAAGGACGTTTTCGTTCACACCGAAGAATTCGTCATAGTTGGAGGCTCTCATTTTTCGACAGTCATCGGCATAACTTTCCCCCTCCCAACACATGTACCGTATGTTGCACGTCAAATCATATCTTGTGATTGGCCAGAAGTCACCATGTTGCATCATTTCTGCGAACTTTGAAGATATTTCAGCTAACTTAGCCTTTTCCCTTTTCAAACAGTGGCTTCAGAACGGAGATGCATTCCGCATTAGCGATTTGGAGAAGTTGGAGGCTGAAACTTTGCCAGCATACTTTCGCCACAATCGCTTTCAATCCCTTGTACGGCAGCTGAACTTCTACAACTTCAGAAAAGTTAACCGTGAGCGAACATTTTGGGTTTATCGCCATCCTCTTTTCCATAGAGATAAACCACAAAATTTGCACCTCTTGAGACGTCGTACGTGTCCAGGAGTTGATGGTCGTAAACATAAACCAGATTATGACATTCAAACATTGGAATCGAGAGAGAATCTTGAATTTCCTGGGCAAGCAGATTTGGTTGGTGATGTCGGGAGGGAAACGCTTAGAACTGCAAAGCCTCGTCCGAAGCGCAGTGCAGCAAAACGTGTCAAGGTTTCCAAGAAACAGATTGAGGAAGAAAGCGTTTCAGGGTTGGATAGCGACGATCTATCAACTGATGATAACAGTAGCCGATCCAGGAGAGAAATCCGGGATATAGTGGAAGCTTCACATCTTGTTATTAGCAGTAAATCAACGTCATCTACGAAGAAGAAACAGGAGGAAGATTCTTTATCTGAGAAGGAGCTAGCGAAACGAGCACGTACTGAACGTCATGAACAATCAATTATGGTATCTCATGTTGCTCAGCGCCTAGAGGAGTTCGCAAAACGTGCAGAGGGAGAATCGGGTAACGGAGGGAGACGTGGTAGAGCTTTTGGGCGGGGAGGTACTGTTACTCCTCCAGTTTCTAGAGCTCTCTCAGACACTATGAAATATCACGCACTTACTTATGACGACGAAAGTTCAATCACTGTTGACCCAGAAGATGAAATATTCGAAGGTCGCACTAGTCGTGTTGGTCATTCTAAAAAGAACAATATCAAATCTGATGACGATGAAGATATGGATGAGCTTGACTCCAAATGTTTCGTCACTGATGATGGCGAGAGCGACGGGGATTCATCAGGGCCATCACTTTCCGATCGTCGAAAGATTGATAAGAACAGATCTTTTGCGTCCTTAAAAAATCTCCATTTTAAGTCGTTTCTAGAAGCTCCATTAAAAGATCTAAACGTGATTGCGGAAATAACCAACATATTGCGTGTCAATAACGAGGCATTGGCTGTTGTTGCAATGTTCTGCATGGCGACCGCGCCACGAGATGAGAACATAGACAGGAAAGCTATGCAGGTTATTAGCTCCTGTTCTCAATTAGAAGATGAATTTGAGAGGTATCGATCAGCATTACGTCCTAACATTGGGAATGTCAGAGGTTTAGTAGTTTCGGAATATGTTCAAGATTTTAAGTACTTCAGCGTCAATTACTTGCAGAAGTTTTTAATTGAAAGTCAAACCCAACAAGATTGCTATGTAAGCGTCAATCAAGTAAGCGCAATCAAGCTCAGTACAAATTTATGGGCAGAAAGCTTGGTATACTGAGAATTACATGCCATCATCAAGAATAACTCCCAGTCAGCACCTGGCCGTTCTCAGATTAGAGAAGAAACTAGCGGAACTATTTAAAGCTTTGAGGCTTGAAATAAATGGATGTTAACAGCAAATCTAAAGAAATAAATATGGCTAGAGGTCATAATATCATTCATGATCCAGCGGCACATTCTGCAGATATACAGACCTTCGCTGCGGTATGCCTTCACTAAAGTGATTACGCTGTTAAAACTAAACGCTATGCTAGCTAGATACTTCTTAAATTAAAGTATTTGCTATAATTAGATGTGCAATGGTAATGCCTCTGGGGTGCTTAGGCACATCCTATCAGTTACCACGATGTATGAATATAAATATAATATATACCTTGATATGTGACCAAAAGAAGTCAAATCTAAATGCTTAACGAATATTGGAACATACTATCTACCTCATCCTCAACTGACTCTATTGTATTAATGACTCTTTTTTCAACGTTTGCTAACTTTTTGTTGTGCACAACATAGGCTTTCATCAAACCTTTACTCATTAGATAAGCCATATGATTTACCCATTTATCACAAGTTGCCTTCCAATCAACGTTCATACTCCAGATATTTATCCCTTCTAAGACTTCTTCCAACCTTTTACATAAAGCTTTTTCACATTCGAGCTTAGATATATCTATAAGCCAAGCGAAACGTGACATTAGAACTTGTACCCCGTTGACGTCAAAGGGGCATCTCAAGTTTGCGGGTTGCAATCCCACGAATACACCCTCTTCCTCCCCTTCATCATTCATTCTCATGGCAGGTTTGCTGAATAATACGAAATAGGACAGTAACAAAATATCAAACCAACAATTCATTTGAGCAATAGGTACAGAGGATTCAATTTCTCTACCATCAGGCAATCGAAAAGGATGCGAACGATTGCTCAAGCATACACTAATGTGCTGTGCAAGTTTCGCATAATCATCATTTGATACAGACGATGCTATACCATAAGCATGTTCAACAAGAAGGAAAGCAGTGGTCACTTCTGCGTCTAATTTTACGGAAGGGTCACCATCAGATGCATTAATAGCTTCGTAGTTCTCCATTGCCGTTATTACCTTTTCGGATTTGACTAAACAGGCCTGCAACGTTAGCTCAATTGCTTCCTTTCGATTATAAAATGAGATTTTATCAATGGCAACCCTAGGTATGTCTGCTCCAATTAGGTGTTCAATCCTCCACTCCTTATCTAGCAGAAAAAAGAGGACAGCAGCACGAATTGACGATGATGCTAGTGATAAGAAACGAACAGCAACTTTGTTCTGACAGTCACTTTTTGCTTTACACGAATACTTAATTGATAGTTTATGAAACATAGAAGCCGCCTGAAATTCCTTTGATGCACCTTGAAGTAACCAGAATGTGCACCCTACCGACGACTCTTCCCCATCATTTGATTCGTACGCACTTGCACGTGAGTCGCACAGCTTTTTCTGAATTTCGGTTAAAAGATGCAAAACCCTTTGTGCTGGCTTCCATTCAAATAATTTCACGTCAAGAGTTGACATGCGATCAACCTCGTTATTTATAACGTTTAAAATTTCTCCTGTAGCGTAATCACTCCTTGGCAAATAATTGCTCAGGTAGTCCAACAAAAGGGACACACATCGAATCGACGGAATCTTTTTAAGCGATGATGGTATACCAGCAGTTTGAAAAAGAAGTAATCGAGCGACAATTTTCATGGCCATAAAATCATCACTAGATAAGTATTGGTCCTTGGTTGCTCCCGCAGCGGACATAAGAAGTTCCCTATGAAGATTCACATTAGCAGAGCTTCCTCTCGCAGCTCCGGATAGATATAGTAAATCGCACCACAACGCGAGCAATGTTTGATTCAGAGCAGATAATTTGGTATTGTTTGATTTTGATGGGACGACTGAGTGTAAGGCAGTGAGAGTTGTACATGCATCAAAACGCATGATATCGACAATGCAATCAAAAACTAATTGCTTGACTTGTGCGATTCCGCTTATTGGTGTTCCTTCTTCATACATATCTAGATGAAATTTTGCGCGTGATGCAATATCTTGAGGTGGAATTGTTGGATTTTTGAACAAAATTTCATTCAATAGTGCTTCTGACCAGTCACTAAACGAATCAGATGGTGCCTTGCCAGCCAAAACTTGCAAAATGCAGGATTTTATTTGAGGAACTTCTCTTGTTAAAACCTTTAAACCACTTTCATTGTCATATCTTGAATTTCTGCCCATTGACATCTGAGAAACATGCACAGACCAAGCATTCCATCTAGATTTCGCCAAATTCACGCTCAACTCGTCTTCCCATTCTCGCCATATTTCATCCTTATCCTGGACTCCACCATTTAAGATATTGACATTTCCTATAACCTCATCTGACTTCGCCAAATCTAAATCTTGATTTTCATCTTGACGTGAACATCCACCAGGTAGAGGCGCCCCTTCCAAAATACTATGCAACTCCTCAAAACCTTGCGCAAATTCATGCGAGGAAAACAACGAATGACGCGTGAGCATTTCCCAAACATGCTGCGTATACCCACGAACGCAAAGTCTACGAATAGCCCTCCAATATGGGCTTAGCCTCATTCCATTATCGGTCATTTCGCCATCGCTCGGATCCCAATGTTCCGGCTCCCCATAATCCCCATTCATAACTTTCTCAAACTCTTCTACCCCTCCGTCAAATTCTTCTACTTCCACGTAAACCTCACTAATAAAATTTGTACGCAAAAATCTCACACAATCCGCGACAACTGCCGGTGAAGAAGAGTCTTTGAGCAAAAAACATTCCGACGCCTCCATCACCGTATTTATAATGGTCAACATATCCATACTCCAACTATCCTCAACAGTACCATCCCCATCAGAGTGCTCGAGCAAGTAATCATTCACAATCGATCGGTATCGCCTACTAACACCTACGAAATCCTTCATCTCGTCTTCTCCATGGGCATCGAGCAAGTCCACGATTACGCTGACTTCTACCGAAGGACCGTTGCATTCTTCTGCGGCGTCACTTGCGAATAAGTTCGATCCATCGTTGGTCGATACTTTTGCCATTTTTGATTACCGCGTTTGTATAAATAAAGTTGAAGCGTTTCTAAATCCGTAGTAAATTAAATTCGATATGAGCATGAGCATGAGCCGGCGCCTTCTGCCTAGAATGTGATCAGCGTATTTATTAAATACTGCTAATTTATATTAGAGAGAAACCCTTTCTAGATTTCTACTGATATCTGATATCTGATATCTGATATCTGATACTTCGAAGTAGTAGATCTACATTTCTTTCAACTCGTCGCTCGTCGGGTACTCGGTACTCGTTCTCGGTACATGTACTCGTGCACGAGAAAAAAATCGAGTTGCCGACAATCGGTCTCCAAAGTTCGTATATTCACCCATGAAACAACAACCATGCATTTTCATACGAACTCTCAACGTAGAAGGGGTTGAACAAAAAGTAGAATCACATCATTTCATTCCCCGTACTGTTCGGCTAAATCGACAAAATATATATAACAGTACACGGCTACTGCACTGCGCGCAATAATTAATTCAAAGGACATGACAATTGTCGCGGGTATGAAAATCTTTTCATCATCATCATCAATGCGGGATCATTAGTTTTTCTCATTACTCACACACACAGCATTAGCCGTCCGCATTCTGCCGCCCTAGCCCACAGTTTGTTGTGAATTCCGAGCGACCATCAGGCCATTCATTCCATACTACTACCAAACGTTGCCCACGCTCTACCGTTTCACTTCTAGCCTACCTTGTACTTCCTTGTATTCGTTTTTTCAGAAAGATAATAGAAAGAGAGATGAGCAATAAAGTACAGAGACCACGTCCCAACAACAAGTAAGTAAATTTATACACACTAAACGTAGTAGGCGTCAAATCAGCTCCAACTCGGACGATTTTTCTCACAGTGGAGCTCTCTACCGGAAGAGTTGACCATTTTAGTTTCGTCCCACAGCAAGCGTTTGCTCTCGTGTGTTAACTGTAGTGCCGAAGTTGTTGGTGCCATTGCAGGATAAGTCATATGGGGCAGGACATTTGAGGTTCTCCGACCGAAACTAATTTAGCCTTTTGCTCTTGGTTTTGTGACAGAGCCGCGGTTCCCGTGAAATCCGCCTGGAGCAAGGGCAATCCTTTGACGGCTTCTTCTGTGAACAAAAAGGTTGCTCCTCCGCCAGGGGTTTCTGCCGCACCGAGTAAGCCTCCCGGTTTGACAAAAATTGAAGGCCCGAAAAACACGAAGGGCAGTATGACACCTCAGCAGCTAGGCGCGCTTCGGGATCGTTTTTTACATACGATCCAGTCACTCGTTGGACAGTCTGTTATACTTACCACGCTTAATGGTTCAATCTATAAGGGCGTGTTTCATACCTTTACGCCTTTCGCAATTCCTGCTAGTTCGTCGAGGAGAGTCAAAAGTAATACCTATGTAATCAAGGCAGTTCAAACAATCAAGAAGGGAAAATCCGTGGTGTTAGCGGAAGGATCGACAATGGTTATTCCAGCCAGTAGTGTTCTTGAAGTTAAAGTTGCAAGTATGCGTATTGAAGGAGTACGACCTGCGGCTGCTCAGAACAACGGATTCAGCACCGACACGGAGATTAGTCGTCTTAGTGGATGCAAGGAAAAAGATCTTGTCATGGCTAGTAACGCTTGGGTGTCGAGTCCTACCTCGATTACATCTGCAAACAATGGAAATCCCAATCGCTGGGAAAGAGGTTTGAGTTTGGATAAGGGTGCATCAACTGTTTCTGGAGAGTTGTCTGGTAAAATTGGCAAATGGGATCAGTTTGAGGTGAATAAACAGAAATTTGGTGTTGATGGTTCTTTTGATGAGGATTTATACACCACGAAACTTGACGCAAACGACTTCGATGAAGAAAAAGTGCGAAAAGCTGAACGCATCGCAAGCGAAATCGAAGGTTCCACCAGCACAAATATTCATGTTATGGAAGAACGCGGACAGGCCATTCAAGGTGATTACGACGAAGAGGATTTGTACTCCGGCGTACTTGGGAAGCATGAGGATGAAAAGCAACAGAAAGAATCTCCTACAGTTATGGATGCTGTAAAAGAAGAAAGAGAAGAGGAAACAACTACGGAAGATGTCACTACTACCAAAGAAGAAGAGATAGATCCTGCACCTGTGTCTGTTGCTAACGACGATGATGCTAAACCTTTATCAGTGAAGGGGGAAGATGAGGTGGTAGAAGGTAAAGACGAAAAAGAGATTAAAACGACATCAGCGACCACTAATATCACCAAAAGCAAGCTCAATCCGAATGCGAAATCATTTAGTTTTAACCCATCGGCACCATCTTTCACACCAGGCCAGTCGACTAAAGGCAATCAACCAGTCGCCGCAATACCTCAAGGTAGTCAACCTCAAGATCAGCAAACTGCTTCGATGGGCGGCTATAATCCATATCATCAGACACAACCAATGTATGCTACCGCACCTCGCATGATGCCAATGCATCCAGCAGCATATCCTCATGCGCCCTTTCCACCCCATGCGGCAGCCCGTTATCCTCCTAATTTCGCTCATGCACCACCTGTACCAATGCAAGCAGGGTACCCAGGTTATGGGCATATGCAGCCTCACATGCAGCATATGCCAAATCATCCAGGATACGGCCAACATCAGCAATTTGACCATCATGCTGGTCACAATGATGAGCATGGTGGAGTTCGACGTCAACGGAGCAATAACAGTCAGCAGGGGGGAGGATATTATCATCACAATAACAGTAGGAATAACAACCGAAATGGTCAACGGCGACGAAGTTACAACAATCATGGAAACAACAATTACAGTAACGTTCACAATAATTACCAAAACAATGGTTCACAACAGGAGTCATATAAGGACACGCGAGAACAGCAGGAATCAGGTACAAAAGAGGAAAATGTTTAACTTCTATCAAGTAATGGCAAATTAAGGTCTCGTGTTTTTGCTTCATTCTCCTCAAGTATTATGTTCTATTATTTAGAAAATTCTACAATATTTTGTTAATAATTTATTGCTAACGAGAAAAAGATAGGTATCTCTTTTTACAGAATCTTCTCACTTTACATCATATCTGAAAACAATGTAAACAAGGAACATAGTTGAAATCATTTGCAATGCCCCCGTGACTGCGAAATTTGTCAATACACCGTGATGACGAACCAAGAAGGCTCCCATCAACGCACTACCGCTCCAAGAAAAAGAATTAACACTCTCCAGAGCTGTCCATTTTCCTCTCTCGTCATGAGGAACAGAATCCATAAGAGTGCTCTTCGTTAGCGCCTGAGTTGAATTCATAAACGTTGTTCGCAGGACATAAAGAATACATATTGCCCAGCTTGGAGTGCTGACATTGTATGTAATAATTATGGAGTACATGAGAAAGATCCCAATAAATTTGTATGCTATTGCGACTTGACATCGGCCAAATCGTTTGCTCAATCTTTGTCCTAAAGGGCAGAAAATAAACGCGGTGCACAAAGGATGAAGAACATAAAGCAACTGTACAAATACAGGGGTGAGACCAAGATTGTACGAAAAGAAAATTGGAAAATAACTGATGGACATTCCAGATGCCAAACCCGTAATCAAATCTGAGGTTGCGATCAGTTTGGGCACAGCTCTTTTGGTAGAGTCATTGTCATTTAACGTCGAGATAGATGACTCGTTGTCTTTTTTCAAACTTGTTGTGTCACTCAGTAAATGACGCTCGGATTCAGTTATGAGCGAATTCTCATCATCATCTATTTTTATTGTAGAATCATCTCCATCAAAAATATCCCCCAACACACCCTTCTCCATATCAATATTGTTTAGAACCTTTGGATGGTTTGGATGGCTATCATTTATGTCATTTTGTACATCTTTGAAGAAACAAAGGCTTGCAATCGCTGGTAAGGTCACAAGTTGACCCACCATTACAATGATGACACAATTTTCCAAAGACCATTGATTACCCAACAAAGCGAACATAATTAGGGATGCAATGGGACCAATACTCATTCCAGACGCTTGAAACATTTTATTTCGTGTGTAAACTGAAGTTCTGTTATTACCTTGTCCTGTGCTATCGGCAAGAAGTGCACCAACCGATGTGTTGGCAATACCCCAATAAAGTCCCCAGGTTGCCAACGAAGCAGCAAGCGCTACATAACTCTTCATCGATGCCGCAACGAAAATCAAAGACGCAGCAGTAAATCCAATTACTGACGATGTCTTAAGGGCTGTTGAACGTTTCATGTACCCATCGAGCAATATTCCAGTCGGCACACTTGCAAAGAGCTGGGCCAAACCTCTGATGCTGGTAAGCACGCCGACTGCTTCTGAACGATGATCTGAAGAAGCCAACTCATAGGCTAGAACGCTTAAAACACTACTTGACCAAAGAGATCTACCAGCCGACGAGCAACCCGTAAATAGAAACGCATAACATACATTATCGTCGTTAACGTTATAATCTCTCACTTCAACATTATTAATGGTTTTGAATTCGTTCTGTTTGCTCTCATTTGTTTTGTCATCTTGATCTCTGTCGTTGGAATATTTGAGCAACTTTTGTTGTTGGCTCGGATTTCCTGATTTCAATTGTAGTGACATGTTGACTCTTTCGTAAAATTATAGATTAAATAGAGGCGGGTGGGACGGGGGATCAACTCCCATTTCTTGGCAAACTCTCTACAATTTTTGGTAATTTGCAAAAACGAACAAACGTAAAACGTGGGCGACTTACGAAAACCCGGAAGTGGCGTCGTCTACTCGTGGATGACTGGACAAAACGGTTTTCTACAAATTTCCCTTTTTTTCGATACGTTCGAAATAAAATAAGCTTGTCATCCCTGAACCTGAAACTATGTTTTGGCACAAAAACATGAGACATATACCCCTTTTAAGTGGTATGCTTGAACGACCAGAAAGTTAAATGATCATAATTTTAATTTATTATCGTTAATCAAAATGAGTCGAGGCAGAATAGGGTAAATATTTTTATGGCATCAACCCCCAAAGTATGAATCTAGCCTTTTCCACGACCTGATTGAAGTGTCAGGTGTCAGCCATTCAAAACTATGACCGGAACGACACCAAAAAGACCAATAGTCGTCCTTGCTCGTAAACATGTAGCAGATACGCGACCATGATCGTCTTCGCCCTACCCGCCCAATCAAATAGAAATCCTACGACTCTTTTCAACATCTTTTCTAAGACAATGACAGCTTCACGTTGAATAAGCAAAGTTATGGTCGATGATAATCCCACAATAAATAAACACGGAACTGTGGATGTTCAACTGTGTCACGATTTTGAAATTCTTCAGCGCCTCCTTCAAAGAAACTATGCACAGCAACATCGGGCACTGTATTTTAAGCGTTTGCAAATGGTCGTGAAATGTTTGGAGCGATATGATCTCATAAGTTCGCGTGAAGATAAAGTGAGGAATAATGGCTCTGATGCTGGTGGTGTTACTTGTGCGTTGATGGATTCGTTGAATGAAGCAGAACGATTAGTTCGACATTATCAAGTTTATGCAGCCGATTTGAGGCGAGAAGATGATAAGTGGAGAATTGCTTCCAATTCAAAAGTGGAACGTGGTAAAAGTACATCAGGTACGGCGTTCGATGGTCGCTTGTTGCGTGCCATGCATCGTCTTTATAATATTCTTACTCGGTATCTACCGGAATGTTTCAGTCGAATTGATTATGCTGCATCCGCGTTCTTCGAAACTATGAGTCGAGGGTATTTCTTGACATTTTGTACGGTAGCAACCTCAGCGTTGGCAAGGATACGCACTATATTAATGCAATGTGGTCAAGAAATACTTAGCAAATATCAAGTATTTTTTGATGAAATTAGACAAGCAGCGAACGAAAAAGATTTTAGGAAGTTGAGAGTTTGGGGAAGCAGTGAAGAGTGCCTTTACTTTTTATCAAACTTTCATGTCAATTTTGACATGATGAATACTTTTGTATATGAATGGAAGATAATTAAAGACGATGAAGAAAATAACGGTGAGGATTATGGAAAGTCAGCATTGGACATGAACTTAAAATGTGATGTTCAATCTTGCACAAATGTGGACGATGTGGGTACCAGCGTCGGTCTTGTACCAATAAATGCGATCCCATATTTGCATGGAGACAGAGACAAACACCTTAAAGAAACACTGGAGATGGAAACTACTCATAGTTTAAGTCAACTTGAACTTGTTCCCAATGCTATTACGAAACTGAATAGAACGGTTCTGAAATGTGACGTTGAAGTCGAGGATATGCAAGTAGGCGTGGCAACACATGCAAATACGTTGAGGAAAAGAAAAGAAGATGTAGGAAGATCTTCAAGCAAAGATGAAATCAGAAAGAAGAAGAAAAAGAAGCCAAAGAAAAGGAAGTCGGACTATTTCGACGATATTTTCGGATGAATTGATTTTCAACGTAAAAACCTCTTTCCCCTTGCTGTAAAAAAGAGCAACAATTTCATTGACTTCGTTTCTTAAATTATATACCTTACAACGTCTAGAAAAATGGCTGTAAATATCCAAAAAAGTCTTAATTTTTGAAACCCTTGTGAGAGAAGAGAGATTCTCAAAAACAGTTTTTTAAGCAAACTTGAATCGATCGCAACCCTCCCCAGTGTCTTTCATAACGAAGCCATTGTAATATTTATAATTGCAAGGGTATGCATGGTCACCTTAATATTGTTTTCGTTGTTGCTACTAAGAGAATTCGTACAAATCCAATGCCTTTTCCCAATCAGTAATGATTGATTCGTAGTCCTAACAAGAAAATGTTTTTCTCGTTCGTGCATCTACTTTCTTTCCCTCAACTCGTATATAGTTTCGACAGAAAAATCTTCTAAAACTTTCAAATAAGTCAGACAGAAATTCGTAGAAATGCACTATCTTTTCCCAATGAGCAATGATTGATTCGTAGTCCTAAAACAAGAATATGCTTTTCTCGATGATGGATCTACCTTCTGCCTTCTGCCCTTCACCTTGGATATCTTCCAAATTTAAAAAGAATAAGATCGATTTGTTCAGAGATATTCGATTTTTGTTCGCATGACCTATACAACTCAGACAGTATTCCGAATACCACTTCTATTTCATGGCACACTCCATATTAAGACACCAACTTTGACACTCCTTCTACGTAGCAAATACGTAACAAATGAGCATCATCGAGTTCTTCGTGTCCTGGATGTAGAATCTACGATAGGAGGGACTCATCGACAGGATTGATCACATCAGTGCTTCCAAACTTCATAAATTTGGGAGGTTATGTGTCGAATCGGCAGTAATTGTGAAAATGGAAAATGTACCTGCCTAATAGAAATGAAGTTACAATTTACATATAGTCGAAGAGCATGCATGACATGTATTATCAACAATAGTTTGTCCATATCGTGGTGAGGATTGGATGCGAAATAATGGATTAGTTTACTTATTGAACCTATATTAAGAAGACTATTGTTCTTGGATGTGCTAGTGACCGGAATAGTTTGGTACATATGTAAAGTTGTACTCTCTTATCTCTCTGAGGCACAGTTTGGGAATTTTCTCAGTTTCACAAAAATGTCAATTTACTGCCTCTGCCTCCTTCCCAACGAAATCGATTACACATGTGGCTTGCAGGGATCCTGGAACCTCGATTTGTTGCTCTAACTACCGATTCTCTTTCAAACTTTTCTCCTTATTCTTTTTTCTCCAATTTTTTTCAGCAAGAGATTATTACGACATAGTTAAGATAAGCTAACCAACCTTGTTGTAAGAAACAACTTTACTTATTCAAACCTCGAACAATGAATGACGAGATAAGAGAGGAACGAAGTAATAGCGACGATATCAAAGATACGAAAGTATTTGATCAAAATTCTAGTTTAGATGTATGCGTTTCCTCATCGAAGAACAACTTTAATTTGAATTATGAATATAATTTCCACGATGTGTTGACGTTAGCAGGTCGGAAATCGACGTACCCTTCTGGAACTGAGGCTTATCACAAACTTTGCGATGAGAATCTTGCTGAATTTCGTAAGCTTTCTAAAGCAATGAGACGTTTGTTTTGCTCTCGGAAGGTTGTTTCTGTAATTTATAAACGTGGTGGGGTCTTTCGTGATGTGGATGGGACAGTCATGTCAAGAGAGCTTGCTTTACAAAAGACCATGCGTCGTATGGGAAGACGTGAACAAAAGGTAAACTTTTTACAATATGTTTTGAGAACAAGACGTCTGATAACGTATAATTTTGTTTCTTCAGCCAGCACATATGGTTAGTGACTTACTGAATTATAAATATAAACGTCATGATGTGTTATTGTTCGGTGGTAATTTCAAGTTCAAAAAAACAACGCACCATGGAACTTTGGCTTTTTACAAACTTTGCAGTGATCACTTTGCTGAATATCAGAAGCTTTCTAAAAGTCATGAGAGGCGGTCGTTTTGCTTTCGGAATGTGGTGTCTGTTATTCATAAGCGAGGTGGCGCGTTTTTAAGTAAACGTGGAAACATTGTGGCTGATTGTGATGCTGTAAGACGAGTTATGAATCGTATGAGAAGATTGGCACATTATATGACGAAGGTAAACTATGATATACTTGTGATTTTAGTTGTTGTGGACCAGAAGTTTGATTTCGTATAATTTGGTTTCTTTAGCCAGAACATATAGGTGACAATGATGTTGTCTTTGCTGGCAATCAAAGTGCCGATTTCTTTCCTGGAAATATTAAATATCGGTAAGGCTAAGACCAATTTTATATGACGCGTTGATAATTTATATCTCATCAAGATTATCTCCAATATCTCATCAACATTATTTCAAATTATTCATCAACATTATTTTAAATATCTCATCAACATTATCTCAAGTTCTGTGTTGAGTAGATTTGCGGAAGAATTTCACCCAAGGCACAACGAGATGGATGAAAAAAGAATGTCTGGATATAGAGGCACTGCTCAAAAAATATATGAATTTATAACAGCGCAGGGTGGTAAATTTTTAAGGCTTAATCAGAAAGATTTTCTACCGGATGAAATTTTAAATATCATTGCTCTAAATGTTAAGTCCTATATTACAAGAAAGAATAGGAATTGTCACCTAATTTCTGGTATACCATTCAATAGGAACGATGTCATTAAGAGGTGGAAAGATTCACCATCAAAAAGTGTAAAAGGAACGACAATTGTTTGGAACTTACCAGTCGTAAAGGATCGCGTTGACTTTTACCACGATATCGAAAAAATTGGGGAGAGCTCTGATGATCTATCTGAAAGTGATAATGAACTTGAGGAAGTTGGTGAGGGAAAAAAAGCGACAATGTACTTTTGACCTATGTCTGTCTGCAAAGAGCAGAAACATTGTGAATGAGAACATTAATTTGGCATGGAAACATATATAGATTGTGGGCATATGCGTCCTCACACACGCACACACAACATATACCAAGTCATCAAGGATAAGGCAAATTATTGCAACGTGTACAGTAGTTTGGTCGCAAAGATCAGCATTTCGCCACAAGGGGTAAACAAAGTGTTAATATTCAGGAGAGTGTAGGATACTATCACCAAAACAATTACAACTATTAAATACATACACAGAAATAACAAGAACAATAGTACACAGTAGAAATTATACAAGGACATGGGCTAGCAGGAGGACAACGTAGCAGTTGTGCAACTATTAATCACTACGATTTATTTAATTGACGCACTTTGAGTTATTTTACGGAAGTAACGCGTAGTGTACTACGTTCTATTCCAAGGAAACATTAATTTTATACAAGCAAACATACTAATTCATATATCACTCAGGTCGTTATGAATACTCTGGAAACTTGTTCTTGATAAATAACAAGCTAACAAGTATGACATTAAGATGTTATCTTTACAAAAAATCTGGAATTGATATCGCGAGAGATATTGCGATCTTTTCACCCAACAGGAGAGTAATGATCTGATAATATTCGAGATTATTGTTTTGTTTCAGTTATTCATTAGATACAAAATGGTTTCATGGAATATCTCAAAAATATGGACGTGGACAATCTAAATCGTTGATTAACCAGGCTACTCAATCTTTTGCGCAACAATATACGTTAACCAGATCTCATCAAAATGTTCATCAATTTCGTTCACTTTTGATTCTTGCTTGTAGCAAATATCATAACCAACGTCCAATACTTTGAAATTTCGATCCTCCATTAATGTTTGCAATGCTTTGTGACTAAACCTAAAATTATCATCGGGAGTTGCATGATATTGATATGAAAATGGTACCAGATGCAATGTGAGCCCTCCACGTTTTGTTATTCGAGCTATTTCATCAAATACACGCCAAGGATACGGAGAGTGCTCCAAAACTGTGTGGCTAAATGTAATATCGAATTCACAATTGTTTGCAGCCGGACAATTGGCCATATCGCAAACGATAGCATTGTCCAATTTACCTGCGGCTTGGTCAGAATCTAATATCCAATAATCGAACGGTCCAGAAAAATGCTTAAACTTGCTGGAAACTTGCAGCATACCACTTGCAGTGCTTCCTGCTCCACCAATATCTAAGAATTTTCCCGATGTTCCCTCGGGCACAGATTCATAGAACGTATTCAAATGATGAGCGAATGAATCCAAATAGTTTCCAAAAACTTCTTGAGGCAACTTCAAAAACGAAGTCCGTTGCGTTCTATTATCTTTCAACTTTTGAAAATGCTCAGGTCCTTTTCCACAGCAATACCAACCACTAAGGCAACCTTGGTTGTCTCCACCATTAACACCCCTACCAGTCATTAGATGGCTTTCAATTTTGGTCGAGAATACTTTCTCTCCATCTCCTATCATTGGAACTGAAGCACAAGTGTTTTCCTTTTTCGAGGTAACAATGACTTCTTTTGCGGGTTTCACAACATCATCGATTCCTTTCTTTTGCAAAATAATCATTCGGTACGTTAGTTTTCCTTGTACAGTTAATCGTTGACGAGCGGCACCACCAAGCCACCCTTGATGTTTTCTCCTATCCTTTAAGTCAGGGAGACGATTGTGATAGTTGTTTTTGACAATTTGGAACTGACTGACCAAGTCTCTATCTTCTACCACATTGAATCCAAGAGATAACGCCGTTTCGACGAATTCACTTGGGGTAATTACAGCTTGTGCAAGCCACGCTTTTCTAAATATGTCTACTTCATATTCATCACGATAAATGTTTGAGGAAAGGAAATCGTCAATTATTGCAACAATGCCACCATCTGCAAGATGTTGAAACCAAGTTTGGAGAGTTTGTTTATAATCTGGAGAATGAATGAAAGCTTCGATGCTATAAATAACATCGAAGCTAGTGCCACCATCTATATTATTGTAAGATTGTAATTTTGCGTCAAATTTATGTGTAGGAATTTTTTCCGTTATAAATTTGTGTTGCACATCGGAAATGGTGTAACCTGTCATTTTCCACGAGGGCTCTTTTTGCTCAAACCACAAGAGACCTGCGCCAAGACCGCACCCTGCATCAAGAATTCGTAAAGCGTTGCCTTTGCTTCCGACGTTGGCCTTAATAGATTTGTAGATAAGGTCGTAGTGGGTCATAGTAGATTTCTTATCGCCTAAATATCGATGAACCGCGATCGAACCAATATCATTTGGATTCCGTCGTATCTCCTTCTCGAGCTTATTATAATATTCATTTAAGTCACCGTCGACCCAATGATATTCCGCAGAAGAATCTTTGTTCTCTAATTGAAGAATACCGCAGCTACGCATTTTGGTGACAAAAGGCTCCGTGTCACGTAAGGTAGAAATGGCTATTGAAGACGATAATTTTGGAAAGTTTTGACGAATGATAGGCAACGCTTGCATTCTTTAAAGAAATGAAGTGTTATGAAAGATGACAGCATAAACATACAATTTTAGTAAGTTTTCAGCCTTACCCTACACCAATGCTCCAATCATCTAGTGCACAAGTTGCGTGATACCAGTTCTTAGGAAGCCAGATAAAATCACCAGGCTCTTGTAAAGACGTAAATATTCCTTCAGGGAGTGGTGCGTTTCCAGTTAGATATTCGCATGCGTTGACCTTTTCAGGAATTGGCTTGGTCCCCGGGGGAAGGAACCACCATAGTTTCCGACCGTGTACTTGTCCAATCCAAGCTTCACCGTGTTTATGAAATGGGTGCGAATTCCCTTTCGTCATGGCACTAAACACCTTGAAAAATAACACAAGTAAGCAAAAAACTACCATGAATAAAGCACCAAAAATTATCGAAAGTACGTACTGAAAAGAATCCACTCTGCTCGAGGATTCGATCACGAGGCAGAAATTGAAAGTAGTGGCGCTTCGCTGCTTCGAAAAAATTAACATTGTAGGCATCGTTTGAAAAGAATAAAACGTCTTTCGTCCCTTTATCTTTCGGTCCAGTAGTCACTTGCTTTTGATCGCGTAGGGTTTCCAATAAATATATCAAATCTGATGTAGAAACTTTACAATATTCCCCATTCGCGTCCTTAAGTGGTTGTACATCGTCACTCTTAAGATACTGCGGAAAGTCCCCATATCTTACTAAAAAGTTATCCCTTGACCACATATTCTGCAATTCCTTGAAACCTTTGCTATCCCATCCTTTCAATAATGCTGGCTTATCCAATGCATTCGGACCAGATCGACTAAAATTATGCTCGTTCAAAGCTCCATGCTCTATATTTGATTCGAGAACTCGAATTTCACTACTACTAGGAACCGTGACAACGTACGGTTTAGTGACCGACATTAACTTTGAAAAGCCATTATTCCTATTTTGATTATCATCCGTGAGCGCCCACTGCGATTTATCATTTACATCGAAATTGCGATCAGAGTGTTCTTGCTTTACAGATGATTTCGTAGAAACTTCCAAGTTCACAATAAGTCCAAGAATAAGTAATGCAAAAAAACCAAGGAAATGCAGAAAACTTTTCCGTCCAAATGTTCCAGCATCAGTCACTTTATCCTTCATGGCGTGATCATTGCCGACGGAAACATCAAGCGTCGATAATGATGGTACGGGTGATGTATAATTCGCTTTCTTTTGATGGGGATTCTTTCTTAACATGAGGATAATGCTGATTACGGTTTGGTAGGATTTTATAAACACAAATGTCGTTACAGTTGCGAAGGATAAGGAGTTAGAGATATGAGAGAGTAAGAGAGATATTATTAATTGAAGTTATGATATCAAACGGTCCTACGGTCACAAGCCACAACGACGAGTATCTCCAAAAATCTTCAAAAATATATAAACTATGCCTCACAAGTCACAAGTCACAAGCCTCTCCAACCTCCATCTTGCGAGCTGACCAGCCCCCGCTCCTGACCGCCAGCCGCCGGCCGCCGGTCTCGGGAACTCCAAGAGTCCAAGAATGCCCGGAACCCGGAAATCCAAGAGTACTCCACATACATTTTTTTTTTAAACTGTATGCTTTTATTTTATTAACTTCTACTCTTGTACCAGGTATAAATTACTTTGTAGTTACAACTCATCCTCTT
>Ga0209092_10000823_pt1 | contig 31335 bp, 29 predicted proteins | sample FraStrMetagenome_FD_187446 | JGI IMG/M metagenome (GOLD analysis project Ga0209092, IMG submission 187446) | Marine eukaryotic phytoplankton communities from Arctic Ocean - Fram Strait ARC3M Metagenome (SPAdes) (version 2) | ecosystem: Environmental > Aquatic > Marine > Oceanic | place: Fram...
ATAATAAATAGCCATTAATGGTCCGGGTTGAAAAGCGGCTAGAGACGATATATTTAATATTTTTCCTCTTCCTCTTTTTATCATACCGTCTAATAATAGTTTAGTTAACTGTGTGGTAGTGACAACGTGTAAATTGAGCATTGATGACTCACGGTTCCAATTAGTGCTGTAAAAGGGCCCAAATAATCCAAAACCGGCATTGTTAATTAAAACATCTATTGGAGTTTCTTTAACTTCTTCAAATAATTCTGCAGCACTATTTTGGAGACTTAAATTTTTTGTGATGGTATGTACTTTAATTTGAAAATTCTGTTCTAATTCATTTTTTACAATTTCCAATTGATCCGAGTCGATATCTATTAAAATTAATTGAAAGCTATTTTTTGCAAGTAATAAAGCAAATTCGTAGCCTAAACCTGATGCTCCTCCGGTAACTAATGCTGTTTTTTTAGTCTTCATTGCTTATAGTGATAGGGTTACAAGATATTATATTTTAAGAGGCTATTAAATTTTATTTTTTATAAAAATTTAAATTTCTAAAAGAGATGATAATTCAAACCATCGTTCTGTTTTGTTATTTAAGCTCTCTATAATATTTTGAAGTTGGATGGATTGTTTTTGAATTTCATCTGCTTCCCAGTTTTCTGTCGTAAATTTATTTTCTAAAGCCTTTTTTTCTCGCTCCAAGCTTGCTATCTCCCGCTCAATACGCTGATATTCTTTTTGCTCTTGATAGCTTAATTTAGCTTTGTCACCTTGTTTTTTCCATTTACTTTTATTGGAGTCACGCTCCGAACTTACTTTTTTGCTCTGCGGAGGTTTGCTATCTTCATAAATCCTAAAATCTGAGTAATTTCCTGGAAAATCTTCCACCAAACTATCTCCTCTAAAAATAAATAAATGATCTACAATTTTATCCATAAAATAACGATCGTGTGAGACTACGATTAAACAACCAGGAAAATCAAGTAAAAAATTTTCGAGGACATTTAAAGTAACGATATCTAAATCATTTGTGGGCTCATCTAGTATTAAAAAATTTGGATTTTTAATTAAAACAGTACATAAATAAAGCCTTTTTCGTTCACCACCACTCAACTTATCAACAAAATCATATTGTTTTTTTCTATCGAATAAAAATCGCTCTAAAAGTTGTTGTGCAGAAATTTGTCGACCTTTTTTTAGTGGTATAAAATCCCCAAATTCTCGAACTACATCAATTACTTTTTGGCCCTCTTTTATATGGATTCCTTTTTGGGTGTAATAACCAAATTTTACGGTATCTCCAATGACTACTTTACCTTTATCTGGAGCTATATTTCCGGTAATCATATTTAAAAAAGTCGATTTTCCAGTCCCGTTTTTACCAATGATTCCAATTCGCTCTCCTTTTAAGAAATTATATTCGAATTGATCCAGTATTTTTTTTTCATCAAAGGACTTAGATATAGCATGTAATTCTACTACTTTGGTGCCTAACCTTTCCATATTGAGCTCTAATTGTACTTCGTGATCATTTCTTCTTTGATGAGCCCTACTTTTTATGTCCTGAAAATCATCAATTCTAGATTTACTTTTGGTAGTACGTGCTTTGGGCTGTCTTCGCATCCATTCAAGTTCTTGTTTAAATAGTTGTTTAGCTTTTTTGGTTTCGGAAGTAAAATTTTCGATTCGCGCTTTTCTTTTTTCAAGATAATAAGAGTAATTTCCCTTATAACTGAACAATTCTCCGTTTTCTAATTCAATAATTTCGTTGCAAACACGCTCCAAGAAAAAGCGATCGTGTGTAACCATAAAAAGTGTAATATTACTCTTTGCAAAAAAATCCTCTAACCATTCAATCATTTCCAAATCTAAATGATTGGTGGGTTCATCTAGAATTAAAAGTTGAGGTTGCCCGAGTATCGCATTGGCTAGTGCCAAACGTTTTTTTTGGCCACCACTCATGGTCTCCACTCTCTGATTTAAATCATTCAGTTTTAATTTGGATAAAATTTGTTTATAGACGGTCTCAAAATCCCACGCCTGGTTAGCCTCCATCAAATCAAATGCTTTCTGATAGCCTATACTATCCTCTGGATTTTTTAGCGCTTCTTCATACGCTGTAATAATTTTAATAATATGATTGTCTGAGGTTTGGATAATTTCTTCAATAGTTGCATTTGGATCTAAAATTGGTTCTTGAGATAAAAATGATATTTTCAAGTTTTTTCTAGAAATAACTTGACCCGAATCTGAGGGCTCGTCACCTGATAGGATATTTAAAATTGATGTTTTTCCTGTTCCGTTTTTCGCTACAAAACCAATTTTTTGTCCTTCATTAATTCCAAAAGAAAGATTATTAAATAAGGAACGTTCTCCAAAGGACTTTGATATGTTTTCTACAGATAGGTAATTCACTATTTTTTTTTACAAATTAAGATTAAAAAGACCAAAAAAAAGAAATTTTTTTAAAGATTGTTATTTAGATATCAATATTGAATAATTTAGGGCGAAACTTTTAGTGGAATAAAATTAAAAAATATGCGTTTCTCCATTAAGGAATTTTATATTTGTGTATTAAATTTTCAGTTTTGAAAAAAAAATCAACCATTGCGATTATCGGTTTAGGCTATGTAGGGTTGCCTTTGGCAGTTGCCTTTGCCTCTAAATATCAAGTAATTGGTTTTGATATCAATACTAAAAGAGTAGCGCAATTACAAAAAGGAAATGATACGACGTTAGAAGTTTCAAGTAAAGAATTAACTAATGCCTTAGACGACTCTTCTGTTCAAGGTTTGATCATTACGGGGGAAGTTTCTGATATAAACAAAGCCGATGTATACATTATTACAGTTCCAACTCCAATAAATGAGAAACATCAGCCTTTACTTATCCCTCTTCAAAAAGCATGTGAAACTGTTGGAAGTGTTCTGAAGAAGAACGATGTTATAATTATAGAATCTACTGTTTATCCTGGGGTGACAGAAGAAGTTTGCGTTCCAATTTTAGAACAGTTTTCGAGTCTTGTTTTTAACAAAGATTTCTTTGTAGGGTATTCTCCGGAACGAATTAATCCCGGTGATAAAAAACATACTATAACCAAAATACTCAAAGTTACTTCGGGTTCCACTCCAGAGGCAGCAAAATTTATTGATAAACTTTATGCCTCAATTATTACAGCAGGAACTCATTTAGCACCTTCTATTAAAGTTGCTGAGGCTGCCAAGGTAATTGAAAATTCACAGCGAGACATCAATATAGCTTTTGTTAACGAACTTTCTAAAATTTTTAGATTATTAGATATTGATACACAAGAGGTTTTAACAGCTGCAGCCACAAAATGGAATTTTTTAAAGTTTAGTCCTGGCTTGGTTGGAGGTCATTGCATAGGGGTTGATCCTTATTATTTAGCGCAAAAAGCAAAAGATGTTGGATATATTCCTGAAATCATCTTGGCTGGTCGAAAAATGAATGACAGTATGGGAAGTTATGTAGCTCAAGAAACCGTTAAATTAATGATAGATAAAGAGATTGCAATTAAAGGATCTAATGCTTTGGTATTGGGAATTACTTTTAAAGAAAATTGTCCAGATATTAGAAATTCAAGAACAATTGATATTATTAGAGAATTTGAAACCTATAAAGTTAATATAGATGTTTATGATCCTTGGGCTAATAAAGATGAAGTGAAACAAGAGTATGAGTTAGACTTAATAACCAATCCTTCTTTACTAAAAATAAATTATGACGCTATAGTCCTAGCAGTTTCTCATAATGAGTTTTTATCATTGGATCTAGAAAAGTTAATTTCAGCAACAGGAGTTATTTTTGATGTAAAGTCATTGTATCCAAAAAGTAATACCGATAGTAGATTATGATGTTTCGAAATGCTTATCATACAGAAAATCTCTCTAAATATTCCTTTTTAGTTACTGGAGGTGCAGGATTTATAGGCTCTAACATTGTAGAATATTTATTAAAATACAAGGCAAAAAAAGTTCGAGTTTTAGACAATTTAGCCAATGGTTATTATAAAAATATAAAAGAATTTGAAAATCATGCTGCCTTTGAGTTTCTGGAAGGAGATATAAGAGATTTAGCCACTTGTAAAAAAGCGATGCTAGAGATCGATTATGTTTCTCATCAGGCTGCACTGGGTTCAGTACCTCGCTCCATAGACAATCCAATTTTATCTAATGAGGTCAATGTATCTGGTTTTTTGAACATGTTAGTTGCTCAAAATGAGAGTGAGTCTGTAAAAAGAATGGTCTATGCTGCTTCGAGTTCTACTTATGGAGATCATAAAGTGTTACCTAAAGTTGAAGGAACTATTGGAAATCCTCTTTCGCCCTACGCTGTTAGCAAATTAGTGAACGAATTATACGCTCAAGTATTCAATAAAACCTACGGAACTCCAATCATTGGTTTGCGATACTTTAATGTTTTTGGCCCTAAACAAAGTCCGAATGGTTCTTATGCTGCTGTTATTCCACTTTTTATGGAGTCTTTAAAGCAGAATGTTTCTCCAATAATTCACGGAGATGGTGAACAAACTCGAGATTTTACCTTTGTGGAAAACGCGGTACAGGCAAATATTCGCTCTTTCTTTGCCCCAAATAATGCAATTAATGAAGTTTATAATGTAGCTTGCGGAAATCGAATCAGTTTAAATACACTTTGGAGTCATTTAAAATCAATAGCTGGTATTAATTTGTCTGCTAACTATGGACCTTCAAGAAAAGGCGATGTTAAAGACTCGTTAGCAGATATTTCTAAGGCAAAACGACTACTTAATTATAATCCTGAGTTCGCTGTTAAAGAAGGAATTGAGTTAACTTGGGAAATATTCAAGCGTTAATGAAAGCTTCGTGGAATTAAAATAATTTGATTGATGGCTTTTGCAAAATTACTTTTTATTTAAAAAATTAAATATAAAAATATAACGTATACCTAAGGCTGTTAGTAGGGGTAACAACACTACCGGATAAGATTGAACTCCAGTAATCCAGTGAATACACATTAATAGAAGCATTAATATTTGAAACATGATGTATTTTTTAACCCAATATTTTGGATTTCGCTTTGTAATTTCTATTACAAAAAATAAGGATAAAGGAACGGCCCACAACAGATTGTAGTTGTTTTGAGTGGCAAAGTGATCAGTTGCAAACCATAATAATATCAGAAATACTCCTATAATTCCTGTTAAAGCATATAAACCACTATCCATCCATCGACTTCTTGAGTTATTCTGATAATCTTTAAAAGTAACTCCTAAAATTATAAACGCTAAAAGTGAAATTATAAAAAATGGACTCATAAGTAAGGTTTCCGATTTTTCTTTGGCCAATTTTTTATTGAGAATTGAGGTTTTTTTTACCAAATCTGTAGCTCCCAAACCTCTTTTGATTTGACTTTTTTCTAAAGCTTTAAAAATATATTCAGGTAAAAATTGATGCTCCCAACTGCTAGCATTTCGATCTACCACTGCACCAATGGCTAGGTCCATTCCAAAACTACCCCAACTATTCCAATGAACATTTTTCTGTATTAATTGTCTGAAAGTATGGGGATTATACACAAAGGTTTTGTCGAATACTAATTTGTTTTTTAAAACATCTACTAAGACATCGCGTATTCTCGTAGCGCAATTTTCAAACAAGAAATCATAGATATAATTTCTATTTTCAGGCAAATAATTATTTTGAAGAAAATCAAAAACTTCTTGTTTTTCTTTAATAGTTAAATTTAAAACTTGTTCCTTTATCCATCTATCTTGATCTGAGTAATGCTGATAAAACAAACTGAAATCAGTTCGATCTAATTGATACATTAGTTGCCCTTTTACAAACTTTAAATAAAAATTAGGAGTATCAAAATTATAAACTCCATAATTATATACCACATCAATGTTTTGATTGGTATCTGATATTCGGAATGCACTGTGTCCAAAACTATCATTTAAATTAGTCCCCGGACCCATCGTAAGGACACTTATAGCTGCTGATTCAGATAGTGTGATTTTTTGTGCCTTTACAGTAGATATAAGTAGTATATGAACTAATATAAGGCTTAAACAGAGTAATTTCTTTTTCATTTTAATTGTTTTAGAAATTCTTCATAGCTGATTGTGAGTTCATTCGATTACCTAAATAAACTCCAGTCTAAAGTAATGGAAAAAATATTTGAATACAGCGCTGCACTTTGATCTCCTAAATCAGTTAATGCATAATCAACTTGTATCCCTTTATATTTAAAACCAATACCGATGTTAGGTTGAAACCCTAATGAGTTATTTCCATCTAATTGAGTGATGCTTTGAAAATTTCCAACTCCTGCTCTTACAAATACTAAATCTATATAACCAAATTCTAATCCAACGGCAGGGGTAAAACTGGCAAAGGAATTAGAAACTAAATCATTGGTTTCAGCAAAACGAAAATTAAAGTCTATTTCAGTTAATAAAACGTAATCATAATGAAATATAAACTTTCTAGATACTCCAAGGTTTAATTTTGGAATGGTTATTTCCATAGTATCAGGCAATTCTTGATTTTGACCATTGACTGCTCCTTGAATTTCACTAAATTTTTCTTCATCAATCGCCCAAGCGTTGAAGGTTGTAGTAATATCTCTGATCATCGCACCAAACTTCCAATCATTTTTATTAAATTGAATACCTAAATCCAAACCAAAACCCCATGAAGAAGCAAAATCTCCGATAATTCTTCTAATTACTTTAGCATTTACGCCAATATTCAAACCGTCTAAGGGTAATGCTCTTGCATATGAAAAGGTAATCCCATAATCAGCTGTAGAAAATAAACTAATTCGACTGTAGTCTATATTGCCCTGATCGTCTATTAATTGTGTGGTGTTTAAAATATCATCAACTCCAAAACGAATCAAAGAAATTGCAACAGCACTACGATCATCCAAAGGCATTGCAAAAGCTCCATAATCATAATTAGCAATATTCGCAAAGTAGGATGCATGCATAATAGACAGCTGATTGTCTTCTATAGCTAATAAACCTGCAGGATTCCAATATCCAGAATTGACATTGGCAGAAGAAGCAGTAGTAGCATTAGCCATACCAAAAGATGCTGCATCGACTCCTATATTCATGAATTCGTTAGAATATTTTCTAACAGATTGTGAATTAGCAATGGTACAAATAAATAAAAAGCCAATAAATATTTTCTTCTTCAAGCTTAATAATTTCGGTAAATATCTTACTATTTTGTTAGATTATAAACTATTATATTCGATACATATTGTAATAGACGAAAATACTTTTCTATTTTTACAAAATAAAATGACAAATAATGAAAAAACATATTCCAAATTTAATTACCGCTTTAAATTTATTATGTGGTTGTTTAGCGATATTATTTGTAGTTAGTGGTGATTTAATTGTTTCTTCTTTTTTAGTGATTGCTGCGATGTTTTTTGATTTCTTTGATGGTTTGGTTGCGAGATTGCTACATGTACAAAGTAAGTTAGGAGTTCAGCTAGATTCCTTGGCAGATATGGTAAGTTTTGGAGTGGTTCCTGGAATGGTAATGTTTCAGTTATTGAATAAATCCCTATCGCCACAAGAGCTTGGAACTGGATTTGAAACTACGGAAATTTTGAAAGGCTTTGAATTTGGGATGAGTTTTGTACCCTTTGTAGGAATGATAATTGTTTTAGCTTCTGCTTATCGTCTTGCAAAATTCAATATCGATATCCGGCAAACTGAAAATTTCATCGGTTTGCCAACACCTGCTAACACCCTACTAATTATTAGTTTGCCGTTAATATTTCAGTACCAATATTCACCTTTAATTGAGCACGTTATATTTAATCATTGGTTTTTAATAACACTCACGATTGTAAGTTCCTTTTTATTAAACGCTGAAATAAAATTATTTTCTTTAAAGTTTAAAACTTGGGATTTTAATTCAAATCAAGCTCGATATATATTTTTAGCTCTTAGTTTACTTGCAATTATTATATTGAAGTTTATTGCCATTCCACTAATCATCGTTTTATATATATTAGGATCTCTTTTAATAAAAGATAAGTAAATAAAACTATTTTTCGAAAATTTTAATTTTAAACAATTTGTTCCAATTTTTACCAGTTACATAAAGCGTGTTCTCTTCTCCATTATAAGCAATACCGTTTAATACCTCATCTTTAGGATTGCTTACCGATACTTTGTTTTTTAGAGATGTAAGATCTATTACTCCTTCAACTGCTCCATTTTTTGGATCTACAATTGCTATGGCATCCCTCAAATAGATATTTGCATAAATTTTACCATTAACCCATTCCAATTCGTTTACTGATTTTATTCTGCTCGAATTGGTATAAATCTCTATGAAACCTTCTTCATTTAGAGTATTGGCGTTTAATCTCCATATTCTTTGGGTACCATCGCTTTTGTAAATAGATTCTCCATCTTGACAGAGCCCCCAACCTTCACTACTTCTACCATATACAAAAGATCCTGTTTTACGTAATGTATTTAAATCATATATAAAGCCTGTTTTTTCTCTCCAAGTTAATTGATAAATTTTTTCGTTAAGGATGGTTAGCCCTTCTCCAAAATAAGCGTCGTCTAATGAAATCTTCGTATAAATCTCTCCTGTTTTATAATTGGTTTTTCTTAGTGAAGAGTTTTTATATTGTCCAGTGCTCTCATACAAAGTATCATTTTTAAACTCTAAACCTTGGGTATATGCATTGGTGTCATGAGGATATTCCTCTAAAATACGGTAAGTATACAATTTTGGTGTTATAGAGGACAAGACTGTTATTTTTTTTGAAACTTCATAAACAGTGGTTCCTGAATATATTTTTATTTCTAATGACCGATTTCCTAATTTTTCATTTTTAAGATGAATAGTCAAATCAGAATTCGTATTTGAGGAAGTTATTCTTCTTGAATCAAAGAAATATTCAAGAGAGTCAATGGTTGTACTTTTTTTATTTACAATTGAAACCTTAAAATTATCAGCTGGAGTATATGTTTTTTGTATGTTTTTGATAGTTATATCAAATAATTCTGAACCGGTTGCTTTTTTACTATCACAACTCATGGTTAAAAAAAATAATGTACTCAAAACTAGGCTAAATAATCTCATAATTTTTTTAAATTTTTATGCAAGATATTTATTATTCACCAACTATAATAATTCTTTAATAATTTATAGTAAAAGATTGTGAAAATTGGAAAATGCAGTATCTTTACATCGGCAAGTCCTACACAACTAGCTCCTGTCGAATCCCCCAGGGTGGGAACACAGCAAGGGTAGATGGTTGTAGCAGTGTGATGTAGGTAGCTTGCCATTTTTTATGTCTTAAATTTAGATATATGTTAATCAAAACTTTCAATTATTTATCTTTGTCTAGATGTTAAAAGTTGTATTAGTTACTGGTGGTTCTTCTGGAATTGGAAAATCAATAAGCGAATTTCTTTCTGAAAAGGGATTTAAAGTCTATGGAACAAGCAGAAATCCAGAAAAACATCAAGAAAAAATATCTTTTCCTCTATTAAATATGGAGGTTACCAATCCAAGTTCAATTAATGAAGTTATCACTAAAATCATTGATGAAGAAGGTCGATTAGACATTGTAATAAACAATGCTGGTGTTGGAATTACAGGGCCCATAGAGGAAACTCCAGCATCAGAGATAAAAAAAGCATTTGATATTAACTTACACGGACCCATCAATGTGATAAAATCTGTTTTGCCGCAAATGCGAAAGCAAAAAAGTGGTTTGATTATCAATATTACATCTATAGCCGGCTATATGGGACTACCTTACAGAGGAATATATTCAGCTACTAAAGCTGCTCTTGAAATAACAGCAGAAGCTTTTCGAATAGAAATCAAACAGTTTGGAATAGAAATGACCAACATAGCACCTGGTGATTTTGCGACTAAAATCGCTGATGGTAGATATCATGCTCCAGTTATAAGTGAATCTCCTTATAAGAAAGATTATAGCAACACGCTTGAAATTATGAATTCACATGTAAGTAGTGGTAAGGATCCAAAAGATCTCGCTCAAGTTATTTATCAGATTATCAAATCTAAAAACCTTCGTGTTCGTTATAAAGAGGGAAGTTTATTGCAAAAATTTTCAATAGTTTTAAAACGCATTTTACCCAGTAGATGGTATGAAAAAATGCTGATGAATCATTATAAATTAAAATAAAAAACCTTTCTTTTTTATTAACATTTTTTAATCGTAACTTTTTGAAATTATTTTTTTCCTAATTTCTTTAATGTGTATTTTTGTTGGACAAACAACCTATTTACACCTAAAAACTTAATTTTATGAAATTTTTTATCGATACTGCTAATCTTGATCAAATTCGTGATGCTCAAAACCTTGGTGTTTTAGATGGAGTTACTACCAACCCGTCATTAATGGCAAAAGAGGGAATCACTGGGCGAGAAAATATATTAAAGCATTATGTAGCTATTTGTAATATTGTAGATGGTGATGTATCGGCAGAAGTAATAGCGACTGATTACGATGGAATGGTTAAAGAAGGGGAAGAGCTTGCTGGGCTACACGATCAAATCGTTGTTAAATTACCCATGATTAAAGAAGGCGTAAAAGCAGCTAAATACTTTTCGGATAAGGGGATTAAAACAAATGTTACTTTAGTTTTTTCAGCTGGACAAGCCTTATTAGCTGCAAAAGCGGGAGCCACTTATGTGTCACCATTTATTGGACGCTTGGATGATGTTTCTACAGATGGATTAAATTTAATTGCAGAAATTCGTCAAATTTATAACAATTACGGTTTTAGTACACAGATATTAGCAGCTTCTGTAAGACATACAATGCATGTAATAGATTGTGCTAAAATTGGAGCAGATGTAATGACGGGACCTTTATCTTCGATTGAAGGCTTATTGAATCATCCTCTTACAGATATTGGATTGGCTAAGTTTTTAGCGGACTACAAAAAAGGTAATTAAAATTTTTGGTTTAAATAGCCAAGGAGGCTTTCCTCTATATTGGTATTAAATAGATTTGCATTACCATTGACGATAGTCCCAGATTTATCTACTATAATAGCTTTGTTTATAGTATGGATAACCAATTCTTTTTCAGATTTTGAAACGTTTTCAAACTGAAACTCTAAGTTGGTTTTATAACCAGACTTATTTATGATTGCCATCCAATTGTTGTAATTGGAATCAGTATTAATACCAATAAAATCGTATTCTGGATATTTTGATTTTAAATCGGCTACACGTGAATGAATATTTTTATTATGATTCATAGATGTGGAAGACCAAAAATATAAAACAGTTGGATTGTGTATGATTGAATGTAATTTCTTTATTTTGTTGCTAGAGCTAATTAACGGTACATTTGAAATTTTACTACCTGGAGTTAATTGCATAGATGCATCTGCTAGTTCTTTTATTTCTTTTATTTGATTTTTGTTGGTGTTGATTTTTAAAAATAAATTTAAAATATTTTCTTGATTTTCTTTTTTGTTGCAATTTAACAAATACCTTCCTGTGATATTCATTACCATATTGTTTTTTAATGAATCATTGGTAACCTTACGATTTATTAATTCTATTTTACAATAGTTGTGGCTAAAGGAATTACGTTGAAAGTCATTTTTATCATTAGTATCTTCCATAGCTAAATTATCAAAATATCTAAATAAAAAACGATAGTAGGGGAAATATGATCTTAATACTTCAGAACCAAAATTAATGTCATCTCTATAGTTGTAAAAGTCTTTGGGAATGGTATGATAGCTCTCACTATCTTTCCTTCGTTCATTGGCTGTGATATAAATTTCTTTCTTTGAAAAATAATCATAGTTAATATTTGCCTCAGCTATGTATTTGAAGGAACTTTCAGGGTTAGTTTTTTGTACAAAATCATTGTATATTTTTAATCTAATATTTTTTAGAGAATCCAACTTTTTTTCAAAATAAAATGGAGGTAGCTTGTAGTAGGAAGGCATCAACTCAATTTCTGCTTCATTTAACAAAAATAAATCCATAAGCAAATTATTGCTTTTTGATCCCATTCCGGTAAAAGATAGTGATTCATCAAATTCAAGTGTATTTACTCGTAACATCAAACTATCACCTGGATTTAAATAAAATACTTGGAATTCTACGTGACTGAATGTGTACAATCCAGCCTCAATATCTTTTGTTTTGAATAAAAATTTATTATTGTTGTCGAGTGGTATACTGTCTAGGAGTTGATCATCTTTTAGAAAATAAACATAATCTCCTTTCGGATTTACGATTTCACCTCCAATATAGGTCACAAGAGATGAAGTTTCTCTCCAATTAGTGCAGGAAAGAATTAAATAAAAAAATGTACAAATTAAAAGTAATTGTTTAATCATACAGGGATAAATTGGTCATTAACAAAAGTAAAACCTATACGGTATCATTTTGTTAACAAGGAGTTAAAAGAAATTAAAATATTTATAATACACAAAGTTGACTTAAATAGTTATTTTTGCGCAAATTTTAAAACTAAGTAGAAGTATGCTTTCAGTTTCAAATTTATCAGTTCAATTTGGTAAACGTATTTTGTTTGATGAGGTTAACACTCAATTCGTGCAAGGAAATTGCTATGGAATTATTGGAGCTAACGGTTCTGGTAAATCTACATTTCTGAAAATTGTTTCAGGAAAACAAGATGCAACCTCTGGCCATGTTCATTTAGAACCTGGAAAAAGAATGTCTGTTTTAGAACAAAATCATAACGCATTTGACGATTTTATGGTTTTAGAAACTGTGGTCATGGGAAATAAAGACCTGTTTAAAGTTAAATCAGAAATCGACAAATTGTATGAGAATTACACCGATGAAAATGCTGAAAAAATAGGGGAGCTTCAGATTACTTTTGAAGAAATGAATGGTTGGAATGCAGATAGTGACGCAGCTACATTACTTTCAAATTTAGGAATAGGAGAGAATTTACATTACACCACTATGGCCGATTTGGATGGTAAACAGAAAGTTCGAGTATTACTTGCGCAAGCTTTATTTGGTGATCCTGATGTATTGATAATGGATGAACCTACCAACGATTTGGATTATGAAACGATTACTTGGTTGGAAAATTTTCTAGCAAATTACGATAATTGTGTGATAGTGGTTTCACATGATCGCCATTTTTTAGATTCGGTTTGTACACATATTAGTGATATAGATTTTGGTAAAATATCTCATTTTAGCGGAAACTATACTTTCTGGTACGAAAGTAGTCAACTAGCCGCCAGACAACGTGCGCAACAAAATAAAAAAGCAGAAGAAAAGAAAAAAGAATTACAAGAATTTATTGCTCGTTTTAGTGCCAATGTTGCTAAATCTAAACAGGCAACCTCTCGTAAAAAAATGATTGACAAATTAAATATTGAACAAATTAAACCCTCAAGCCGAAGATATCCTGCGATTATATTTAAATCAGAAAGAGAAGCTGGAGATCAGATTTTAAATGTAGAAAAGCTTTCATCGACTGTGGATGGTGAATTATTATTTAAAAATATAGATCTTAATTTAGCAAAAGGAGATAAGGTTATTTTATTTTCAAAAGACTCCAGAGCCACTACTGCCTTTTATGAAATTGTGAGTGGAAATTTAAAACAAGAGGAGGGAAAATTTCAATGGGGCGTAACAACCACTCAGAGTTATTTGCCATTAGATAATCATTCTTTTTTTGAAAAAAAAATGAGTCTGGTCGATTGGTTACGTCAATGGGCTAAAACTGAAGAAGAACGAGAAGAAGTATTTATTAGAGGATTTTTAGGTAAAATGTTATTTAGTGGAGAAGAAGCATTAAAAATGTGTGATGTTCTATCTGGAGGAGAAAAAGTTCGTTGCATGCTGAGCCGAATGATGATGATACGTGCCAATGTTTTAAAACTAGACGAACCTACCAATCATTTAGATCTAGAATCTATTACGGCTTTTAATAATACTTTAAAGAACTTTAAAGGGAATGTGTTATTAACTACGCACGATCACGAGTTCGCACAAACTATTGGAAATAGAGTCGTAGAATTAACCCCAAAAGGAGTAATTGACCGTTATATGACTTTTGAGGAGTATATGGCTGACGAAAAAATTAAACAACTCCGTGAGAAAATGTATGCTTAGTTTTTATCTTTAGGAATAGTAAATGCTGGTAACGATTCTGTAGGCAATATAAATACCTGTTACCGTCCATATCCACCATCTGTTTTTTACATACCAGTCCATAAATTATCAATTTAAGATTGGTCTAAAGGTACAGGTTTTTTGTTTTAATCAAATATTCTTTCTAATTTGAAATTTATAAATCTCAATTCGACCACAACTTTTATGTACGATAGGCTGTTTTTTTTAAAATTTTCGTTTCTTTTTTTATGTCAAGTGTCATTAGCACAACAAACCATTCTAAGCGATAGTAATTTACCAATTATGGTAATTTTTACCGATATTGATCCTGATACAAATATACCCTATGATATTCCGGATGAACCAAAGGTTTTGGCGACTATGCAACTAATTTATAGACCCGACGGAACCAGAAATTATTTAACAGATATCACAAACGATACTTTTTTAAACTACAATGGTAGAATAGGAATAGAGTTACGAGGAAGTAGTTCGCAAGTTTTAGAGAAAAAACCATATGGATTCACTACATTATTAGAAGACGATGAATCCAATAATAACGTAAATTTATTAGGAATGCCCTCTGAAAATGACTGGGTTTTAAATTCTCTAGCGTACGATCCATCAATGGTTCGTGATTATTTGTCGTACACATTATCAAGTAATATGGGTAATTATGCACCAAGAGTAAAATATATTGAAGTAATTGTCAACGATGATTACAAAGGAGTATATATTTTAACCGAAAAGATTAAGAGAGACTCTGATAGGGTTAATTTAAAAAAAATAGCTGATTTTGATAATACCTCACCTGAAGTAACTGGAGGGTATATAGTAAAAGCAGATAAAATTAATGGAGACGATGAATTAGCATGGACGATGCCTAATTCTGGAGGCTGGGAAACAAATTTTTTGCATCACTATCCAAAAACAGAGGATATTACAGGTCAGCAAGCCGATTACATAGAGAATTTATTTTATGATTTAGCCACTCAAACAAATCCTGCTAACACTTCAATATCTGATGGCTATCCGTCAATTATTGATATTCCAAGTTTTGTAGATTATATGATTATGGCGGAGTTTGCCTCAAATCCAGATGCATACCAATTTAGCACCTATTTTCATAAAGATAGGGCCGGTAAACTACGAGCGGGACCAATTTGGGATTATAACCTGTCCTTTGGAAACGACTTATTTGTTTTTGGATTTGATAGAAGTTTTTATGATGTATGGCAATTCGAATTTGAAAATACAGGAGCAAAATTTTGGAAAGATTTATTTCAAGAGGATTCCTTTAACTGTTATATAGCAAAACGCTGGCTGGAGTTAACGGCTATAAATCAACCTTTAAATTTCGTTACTATCTCAAATTTAATCGATGAATACTTTAACCTGTTAGCTGAATCTCAAGAGAGAGAATTGCAGAGATGGCCACCTGAAGATGGTTGGCCTACAGTAGCTGATCAAGAAGAAAATATTATCGAAATGAAAGTTTGGATTGAAAATCGTATTGATTGGATGAACAACAATATTGGTTCTTCTGAAAATTGCGAAGATGTTTCTGTTCCTAATTTGGTTATCAGTAAAATCCATTATAACCCTGTAGATGACGGCGAATATGTTAGTGAAGACCTTGAATTTATCGAAATAACCAATAACTCCAATCAAAGTGTAAATTTGACGGGTTACTACCTAAGAGAATTAGGAATTTCCTATCAATTTTCTGCTAATGCTTCAGTTTTGAGCAATCAAAAAATTTATTTGTGCAGTAATGCTATTGCCTTTCAAAATTATTATGGACTTACTCCTTTTGGAGTGTTTACTAGAAATCTAAGCAATAAATCTTATAAAATTATTCTATCCGACGCTTTTGGAAACACTATTGATCAAGTGGAATATAAAGACAATACTCCTTGGCCTGAGGATGCTGATGGAACGGGTTCTTATTTACAGTTAGTTGATTTAAATTCAGATAACAGCTTAGCAGTTAACTGGATTGCAAGCATGCAGTCTCTTTCAATAGAAAATATTGCAAGTTCACAGCAAGAGCTCATTATATATCCAAATCCTACAAAAGGTCCCATAACTATTAAACTAAATAACCTAAAAACTGAATCTTTAGAATTTATAATTTATAATTCCTTAGGTCAATCAATTGAGAATTTTAAATTAAATTCAAATAGGTTACAAATTAATTTAAGTCACCTTAGCAATGGATTTTATTATTACAGTATCAAAAACAAAGGGGAAGTAATTTTGAGAAATAAATTCATAAAAAAATAAGATTTTCACTCTAAATTTTATCAATTTACCTTTTTATTCCAATGATCATTGCTTTTTTGTTCATTATTAAGTTTTATCCAATACGTTTCAATTGATTTATAAAGATTTATATTATTGAACTCACTCTTATAATTTTGCTCATTTAAATTTAATATTTTTTGTGGTGAAGGTTCATAGATATATACTTTTACCTCTTTATTATTTTCCAAAACTTCTGTATTAATTCCTTTTTCAACAGCTTTCATTACATTGTTTTTGTGGTAATTTAGGGGTCTACTATATCTTTTTGATTCTCCAATATACTTTATATAATCATCAACAATTAAAACATAAATTAGACCGTTTTCTGAGATTTTTGATTTGTCTCCTCTTTTGTATTCAAGATCGACTTTATTTGATTTTTTATAATATTTTCCAACTTCTTTAAATAAAGGTTTTATTTGTTCCCAAAGGTTATCAGATTTGTATTTAATCATAGATTTATATAATTTTGTTAAATATATAAAAATTATGAATGTAACAATAGAAGGTGATTTTTTCAACGGATTTTTTCAAATATGATCATTAGGTTTGCAAGTAAATAAAAAAATATTTTCTATTTTTTTATCATTAGATCAACGTAATTCTTCAAAGGTATATAACGATGAATTTGAACCTTTTCTTCAACTTTCCAATATATTTCAATCCTCAGGATTAGAATTCAAACAATACATTTCGATAATTGAAGGTGACGAAGATGATCAACAGAATAATTTTTTAAGCCAGCATCATGATATTATTGTAAAACCCTATTCTTTTAAGGATTTAGGATACAAAACTCCAAACTATATAATAGTTAAAAGTGATAAAACAAATTATAACATTACAATTGAAAGTGGTGATTATGTGTTTGTTATTGATGGGGAACCATATGAAGCTGAGATGGAAGAAATGGTTCAAGAATTAAAAGATATTTTAAAGTCAAATAAAAATGGTGTTGAAATTTTTGATGAACACCCTAGTGATGAATATTGGGAGTAAATTTCATTTATATTTTGATGAAGTATTTGAAGATATGAAGGAAAATATTTTGGAAAAATATATCCCCAAAAACAATAAATTATTCTTGGGGATAATTTGTACCGAGAATGGGAATCGAACCCACACGTTCATAAGAACACATGGCCCTCAACCATGCCTGTCTACCAGTTCCAGCACCTCGGTAAAATAAAATTATTATAAACTAAAAAGTCGAGGCATAATGCTCGACTTTTTGAGTGACTTGGCTGGGGCTCGAACCCAGGACCACCTCCTTAAAAGGGAGGTGCTCTACCAACTGAGCTACCAAGTCGTCCTTTAAAACAGGAAATATTTTCCTGAATGCGGGTGCAAATATACTATCATTATTTTTATAATTCAAAGCAATTTTAAGTTAAATTTGATAAATATTTCATTAATTCAATATCATACACTTACATCTTAAATTTTAAAATGAAAATTATATTAGTAGGGTATATGGGTAGCGGAAAATCTGCCGTAGGAGAGCAATTAGCAGCCTCTCTAAACTATAAATTTGTTGATTTAGACCAAGCCATAGCTCAAGAAATAGGAAGTAGTATTTCTGACTTATTCGCGACAAAGGGAGAAGTCTATTTCAGAAAAATAGAAAGAAAACTGGTGGCTAAAATTTTAACTGATAGTTCCAACCTAGTTTTAGCAACGGGCGGAGGCACTCCTTGTTACGGAGATATGTTTCAGTTTTTAAAATCTGTAGCAGCAAGTACCACCGTTTATTTAAAAACATCTAATGAAGAATTAACCCGACGACTTTTTAACGAAAGACAGCGAAGACCATTAATTGCTCATTTAAACACCGAACTTTTATTAAATGATTTCATAAAAAAACATCTTTTTGAACGGTCCTATTTTTACAACCAATCGGATTTGAAAGTTGCTACGGATTCTCGTTCCGTAGAGACCATAGTGGAGGAAATTAAAAATAACTTATCCTTCTAATCTAAACGCGCAAAATAATTCCTTTTTTCGAACACTACCGATACATTTTCATTGATGGATGTGGAAAGAGAAATTCCTTTAAAATCTGCCTTAACAGGATATTTTTTATGATTCCTGTCCACTAATACCGCTGTGTTAAATTGTTTGAGTGGTACTTGTAAAAAATGCTTAATTCCATAAATGAGCGTGGTTCCAGAGTGAAGAACATCATCTACTAAGACCAAAGATTTATTTTTATAGATTTTGGATTCTAGAGAGGTAGTTATAGGCTCTATAGGATTTTTTTTATCAATCATTACTTTGCACATAATAACCTTAATGGGCGATATTTTTTCAATAACGATTTTTATTTTTTTTGCAAAAATAAATCCGTTTTCAAAAATTCCAGCAATAACTACTTCTTTTTCATAAACATTGTTTTCATAAATTTGATAAGCAATACGCCTAATTTTATGGTCTATTTGTTTCTGATTTAAAATGATATTCCCAATTTGAGTCATAAAGTAATAATTTTATTCAAAGATAGTAAAATGAGCTACTAATCGTCAGAGACAGATTCTGTAAAATCTTCTAAATCTCTTCTATCTTTTTTACTGGGTCTTCCAGTACCTTTTTTACGATAGTAATCCTTAGCATATTTTAGCAATTCTTTGTTTGAAAAAGCTTCTTTTGAGGTAGTGTCTTTTCGGTATTGGTCGACTAACTTTGCACCAAGCCTACTGGTTGGCAAATCTAAAACTTGTAGGGTATAATGTATTTGGTCTTTACGAATTTCGATCACATCTCCAGGGTAGACATCTCTTGCAGGTTTAACAGAAGTTTTGTCAATTTTTACCGATCCTTTTTTACAAGCTTGAGTAGCTATACTCCTTGTTTTAAAGTAACGAACACACCATAAATACTTATCTATCCTCATTTATTAAAAGATCTCAATCTTATCCAGTAAAAATAGCTTAAAATCGTATATTTGGCCAACTAAAAAAAGAAAAATGAATAGAAATGTTTTTTTATTACCTCTTGTAGCTATTTTATTTACTTTGGTTTTCTCCTGCGACACAGAAGATGATGGTGTGATCATTGTTCCTCCTAGAGAAAGAGATGAAGAAGTGATTCCAGCAACCTTGATGATTGAAAACTATTTAGAGACTCATTTTTATAATTACGAACAATTTACCAATCCTCCAGCTGATTTTAACTACCAAATTGTATTTGATACCATAGCTGGCGATAACAGTAGCAAGACGCCTTTAATTGACCAAGTTTCATCTAAAAATGTTGATGATATATTTCAAGACGGTGTTGTATACAAGCTTTATTACTTAAAAGTAAGACAGGGGGAAGGTGATCCAATAAATTTTTCTGATAAAACCACTTTAAATTATGTTGGAACCTCGCTTCGAGAAAAAGAAATTCTTGTCAATGATGTTTATGAAACAGTTTATCCAACAGAAACATTTGATAGTAGTGTAAGTCCAATTTCTTTTGATTTAACTCGAGTTGTTAAAGGTTTCCAAGCAACTTTAATTGAATTTAACGGGGCAACAGGTTTTACCGAAAATCCTGATGGTACACTAACGTTCGATGATTTTGGTATTGGTGCAGTATTTATGCAATCAGGTTTAGGTTATTATAATACACCACCCGTTGGAAGTGGAATTGAATTTTATGATCAACTCATTTTTACGTTTCAAACCTATGCTGTTGAAAAAACAGATCAAGATTTAGACACTATTTTATCAGAGTTTGAAGATTTAAATGGAAATGGAAATGAATTAGACGATGATACTGATAATGATGGATTTCCAAATTTCAACGATCCAGATGATGATGGCGACGGCAAATTAACACGATTCGAGGTAGAGGCTAACCAATACACCTTGAACCAGGGTGATGCTGATCCAGAACTCGCTGAAAATGAGGTTGAAATGCAACGTAAAACAAACTTAGAAACGGGTATAGTAACTTTGTACACGGTAGTTTTTACAGATGCTAATAATGATGGAATAGCTGATTATTTAGACGAAAATACCTATTAGGTTTACGCTATAAATTAACTACTTTCTTTTCAGTACTCGTTGGGTTGCATTGACGATTGCACTTGCGTTCAATCCGTATTTTTCCATTAATTGTGCAGGGGTTCCAGATTCTCCAAAAGTATCTTGTGTTGCTACAAATTCTTGTGGTGTTGGGTTGTTTTTAGCCAACACTCGAGCTACACTTTCTCCTAAACCTCCAAGAATGTTATGCTCCTCGGCAGTAACGATACAATTAGTTTTGGCTACACTATTTAAAATAGCAGCTTCATCCAGCGGTTTGATGGTATGTATATTAATTACATCGGCAGTTATTCCTTGTTCATTTAATGTTTCTGCAGCTTGTAAAGCCTCCCAAACTAGATGTCCTGTAGCCACTATAGTTACATCACTACCTTCTTGTAATTGGATAGCTTTTCCTATTTCAAAAGTTTGATCTTCAGGAGTAAAATTGGCTACTTTTGGCCTTCCAAACCTCAGGTAAACAGGTCCGTTATAATCAGCAATTGCTTTGGTGGCGGCTTTGGTTTGATTGTAGTCACAGGTATTGATTACCGTCATTCCTGGTAACATTTTCATCAAGCCAATATCCTCTAATATTTGATGAGTGGCACCATCTTCTCCTAAAGTTAACCCTGCATGAGAAGCACAGATTTTCACATTCTTTCCACTGTAAGCAATTGATTGACGAATTTGATCGTATACTCTTCCAGTTGAAAAGTTCGCAAAAGTTCCTGTATAAGGAATTTTTCCGCCGATGGTCATACCTGCAGCGATTCCCATCATATTGGCTTCAGCAATTCCAACTTGGTAAAAACGCTCTGGATGATTGTTTTGAAAATCATTCATTTTTAAAGATCCAATCAGATCAGCACAAAGAGCTACTACGTTCTCATTCGATTTTCCTAATTCGGTTAATCCAGCACCAAACCCAGATCTTGTATCTTTTTTACCGGTATCTATATATTTTTTCATATGAATTTTCTAATTGTGTTTTAGTAATCTCCCAGTGTTACAGGATTTTGTTTTAATGCTTTTTCTAATTGTTCATCATTAGGAGCCTTCCCATGCCAAGCATTGGTATGCATCATAAAATCGACCCCGTTACCCATAACGGTATGTAGTAAAACACAAATAGGTTTTCCATTACCAGTTTTATTTTTAGCAATTTTCATTCCATTTAGAATTGCGTCTAAATTATTTCCATTTTTGATATCAATAACGTCCCAATCAAAAGCTTCAAATTTAGCTCTTAAATTTCCAAGCGGTAAAACATCATCGGTTGCTCCATCAATTTGTTGCTTATTATAGTCAACAGTAACAATTAGATTGTCAATTTGGTTACCTGCGGCATACATGATCGCCTCCCAGTTTTGGCCCTCTTGTAATTCACCGTCACCACAAAGGGTATATACTATCTTAGTATCATGATTTAACTTTTTACTTTGAGCAGCTCCTATGGCAGCAGAAATTCCTTGTCCAAGTGAACCAGAAGCAATACGAATACCAGGTAAGCCTTCATGGGTAGTAGGATGCCCTTGCAGTCTTGTGTTTAATAAACGAAAGGTATTGAGCTCTTCCACAGGGAAATATCCAGACCTTGCTAATACACTGTAAAAAACAGGAGAAATGTGACCGTTCGATAAAAAGAAAAGGTCTTCCTCCTTACCATCCATTTCAAAGGTGTTTTTACGCTCCATTATTTCTTGGTAGAGTGCTACTAAAAATTCTGCACAACCTAGAGAACCTCCTGGATGTCCTGAGTTAACTTTATGTACTTGGCGCAAAATATCTCTACGTACCTGTACTACTAAATTATTTAAGTGATTACTGTCTGACATGTTGTTGTTTTTCTTGCCCAAAAATAGACTTTTGATAGTCCTACACAAAATGGAATATGTTACAGTTATTAACGATTTTACTCATTTAGTTAACAGAACGGATAGTTTTATGTAAAAAGTAAATTATAGCGTCTACTTCTTCCATTAAAACAACAATTCATTTTATATTTGTAGGATCCTATTAAATCAAATAGGAATTCTAAATAGTTAAGATGCAATTCGATTTAAAAGCTACTGATACTTCAACCCAGGCAAGAGCAGCTACCATCATTACAGATCATGGAAAAATAGAAACTCCCATTTTTATGCCTGTAGGAACCGTTGGAACGGTTAAAGGGGTGCACCAAAGAGAGTTAGAACAGGATATCAATCCTGATATTATTTTAGGAAATACCTATCATTTATATTTACGACCACAAACACCTATATTAGAAAAAGCGGGAGGTCTTCATAAATTTATGAATTGGGATCGAAATATTTTAACAGATAGTGGAGGTTATCAAGTTTATTCGCTCTCTGCCAATCGAAAAATAAAAGAAGAAGGGGTGAAATTTAAATCACACATTGATGGGAGTTATCATATATTCACACCCGAGAATGTCATGGAAATTCAGCGAACAATTGGAGCAGATATTATTATGGCTTTTGATGAGTGTACACCTTATCCCTGTGATTATCAGTATGCAAAAAGATCGATGCACATGACGCATCGCTGGTTGGAACGTTGTATTACCCATCTTAAAAAAACACCACTAAAATATAATTATAGTCAAACTTTTTTTCCAATTGTTCAAGGTAGCACTTACAAGGATTTAAGAAAACAATCTGCAGAATATATAGCATCAGTGGGTGCTGAAGGAAATGCAATTGGTGGTTTGTCTGTGGGAGAGCCCGCAGAAGAAATGTATGAGATGACAGCTATCGTAACGGAGGTACTACCAAAAGATAAACCAAGGTATTTAATGGGTGTAGGAACTCCCATAAATCTTTTAGAAAATATCGCATTGGGAATTGATATGTTTGACTGTGTTATGCCTACCAGAAATGGTAGAAATGGAATGCTTTTTACTGCTTATGGATCCATTAATATTAAAAATAAAAAATGGTCAGACGATTTTTCCGAAATTGACTCCATGAATATTACATGGGTCGATACTGCCTACAGTAAGGCTTATTTAAGACATTTATTTACGGTAAATGAAATGTTAGGAAGACAAATAGCTACTATTCACAATTTGGGTTTTTATTTGTGGTTGGTTCGTGAAGCCAGAAAGCATATATTAGCAGGAGACTTTGGGGTTTGGAAAAATAAAATGGTTAAACAAATGGATAATAAGCTATAATAAATGCTGAGTATTCTTGATCGATACATACTGAAAAGATATATAGGGACTTTTACGCTACTATTACTGCTATTTATTCCTATTGGTATTACCGTAAATCTTGCAGAGAAAATCGACAAAATACTTCAAAACGAGGCACCCTTTTTAGAAGTTGTTGAATACTATATTTTTTTTACTATCTATTTTGCCAACTTACTATTTCCTTTGTTTTTATTTTTATCGGTTATCTGGTTTACTTCAAAACTAGCAAACAATACTGAGGTGATTGCGTTTTTAAGTAGTGGCGTATCATACTATCGGTTTTTAAGACCCTATTTTATTGGTGCCACAATTGTTTGTATTGGAGCGCTTATTATGGGAATGTACCTAGCTCCAATGGCAAGCAAAGGGTTTAACGAATTTATTTATAAATACATAAAAAAAAGTAAAAAAGATAGAACTCAAACCAATGTCTATCGACAAATAAATGATCAAGATTACATCTATGTAAGCTATTTTAATGTAAAAGATAAAACAGGAGAAAAATTTACATTAGAACATTTTAATGGTAATCAGTTAGAATATAAAATTAAAGCTGATAAAATAGTTTTTAACGAAGCTGATAGTACTTATACCCTCTATAAATATTTAAAAAGAATCATCAATTCTAATGAAGATATACTTGAGTCAAAAGCAAAAAAGGATACTACTTTTAGTTTTGATCTAGAAGATTTAACACCCGTTGAATATATAGCTGAAACTTTAAATTATACCGAATTAAATTCTTTTATTGAAAGAGAAAAAAAGAGAGGATCTTCCAATATTAATAGGTACGAAGTGGTTAGGTATAAGCGATGGAGTTTACCCATTTCCGCCTATATTTTAACAATAATTGCTGTTGCAGTATCATCAATGAAACGTAGAGGAGGTATGGGAGTGAATTTAGCTATTGGTATTGGTATAGGAATGATCTTTATATTTTTTGATAAAATATTCGGAACCATGGCTGAGCAAAGTGATTTTTCTCCCATCGTAGCTACTTGGTTTCCTAATTTAGTCTTTGCTATTTTGGCAGTATATTTACTTCGTAATGCAAAACGATAAATTAATAAACTATTTACATTTACATTTCATAGTTTTTATATGGGGTTTTACAGCAGTTTTAGGAGATTTAATTACTATAGCAGCAGTTCCGTTAGTTTGGTTCAGGATGTTATTGGGTTCTTTTTTTGTTCTTATTTATATCTGGTTTACTAAAGGAAGATTAAAAGTATCTTTAAAATCATTAGTAATATTTGCCCTCATTGGGTTTTTGATAGCTTTGCATTGGTTAGCTTTCTTTAAAGCGGTTAAGGTATCTAATGTATCTATCACATTGGCAATGATGTCAACAGGTGCTTTTTTTACTTCATTGTTAGAGCCCATTTTTTTTAAAAGAAAAATAATTAAATATGAAGTGGTTTTTGGATTAATTGTTATCGTTGGTTTATATATAATTTTTAATGTAGAAACAGCATATTTGACAGGAATCCTATTTGCTTTACTGTCCTCTTTCTTGGGCGCTCTATTTTCTATATTTAACGGAATGATTGTTAAAACCCATGATGCAACAATTATTTCTTTCTATGAATTATTTTTTGGAGTTGTATTTATTACCATTTTTATTTTTTCAACAGATGGATTTAATGTCTCATTTTTTGATTTGTCAAGTACAGATTGGATTTATATACTCCTTTTAGCTTCTGTATGTACTGCATACGCATTTATTGCAGCGGTTCACATAATGAAATGGATAAGCCCTTACACCTTAATGCTAACCACTAACATGGAGCCTGTATATGGTATTATATTGGCCTTATTAATATTAGGAGATAAAGAATATATGAATCCTACGTTTTATTTAGGTGCTCTAATAATTTTAATGACCGTTATTGTGAATGGAATAATTAAAACAAGAAAAAAAGTTTGATTATTTACAAACTATATCCTTTATATTTGTGATTTAATAGCAATTAATTTTAATTAGATAGTATGGAATATCTTGACTTTGAATTACCGATTAAAGAGTTAAATGAACAATACGAAAAAGCGTGTGCTATCGGTACGGAGAGCGATGTTGATGTTTCTAACACTTGTGCGCAAATAAAAAATAAACTAGACGAAACAAAAAAAAATATTTACAAAAACTTAACACCTTGGCAACGTGTTCAGCTTTCTAGACATCCAAATAGACCTTACACTTTAGATTATATAAAAGCAATCTGTGGTGATAGTTTTTTAGAATTGCACGGAGATCGAAATTTTAAAGATGATAAAGCTATGATTGGTGGTTTAGGTAAAATAGGGGACCAATCTTATATGTTTATTGGTCAACAAAAAGGTTACAATACCAAAACTAGACAATATAGAAACTTTGGAATGTCTAATCCTGAGGGTTACAGAAAGGCATTACGATTAATGAAGTCTGCTGAAAAGTTTGGAATTCCTGTTGTTTGTTTTGTTGATACACCAGGTGCGTATCCCGGACTTGAAGCTGAGGAAAGAGGCCAAGGAGAAGCTATAGCAAGAAATATTATCGAAATGACACGTTTAAAAGTCCCAATAATTGTAGTAATTATTGGAGAAGGTGCTAGTGGAGGAGCCTTAGGTATTGGAGTAGGGGATCGGGTTCTGATGTTAGAAAATACTTGGTATTCTGTTATTTCTCCCGAAAGTTGTTCCTCAATACTTTGGAGAAGCTGGGAATATAAAGAACAAGCTGCAGAGGCACTAAAATTAACTGCCAACGATATGAAACGACAAAATTTAATCGATTTAATTGTCAAGGAACCGCTCGGAGGCGCTCATAATAATAGAGAAAAAACTTTTGAAATTGTTTCAAATGTAATTGTTAAAGAGTATAAGACTTTAATGAATTTATCCCCAAAAGAATTGGTTAAAATAAGGATGAAAAAATATTCAGAAATGGGAGTCTTTAATAGTTAGTCATATCATTTACAAATCATTAACGAAATCCGAAAGTTACTGTTTTCGGATTTTTTATGCTTATTAACAATTTTTTTGACTTTTCAACAGTTAGATTGTTAATGAGTGGTTAACTTTGATCATCATATTAGCATACTCTACGATTCAATTTTAGTTACTTTAGCTTTATGGAAAAACTCAACCCTCAAAAAACCTACGTTAATCAAAAAACTCAAGTAATTTCTTTAGAAAAAGGGAAAATACCTCCACAAGCCATCGATTTAGAAGAGGTAGTGTTAGGGGCAATGATGGTTGATAAAAGAGGTGTAGATGAGGTTATTGATATTTTACACCCTGAGGTTTTTTACAAACAATCCCACCAACAAATATTTGAAGCTATCTTTATGTTATTTAAAGAAGGGCTTCCTATTGACTTATTGACCGTATCATCTAAATTAAAAACTCAAAAAAACCTTGAATTAGTTGGAGGTGATTTTTATTTAATTCAATTAACTCAAAAAGTATCCTCTTCAGCACACATTGAGTTTCACGCTAGAATTATTATTCAGAAATTTATTCAGCGCAGTCTTATCAAAATTTCGAATGAAATAATTGAAGATTCATACAATGAAAGTACCGATGTATTTGACTTGTTGGATACTGCAGAATCAAAGTTGTACGAAATTACACAGGGAAATATAAAAAAATCTACAATCAGTGCTCAAGATCTGGTAATTCAAGCAAAGAAAAAAATTGAAGAAATTGCCAATAAAGAAGGTTTGTCTGGAATTCCTTCAGGCTTTGTTAAAGTAGATAAGTTAACCTCAGGGTGGCAGCCCAGTGATTTGATTATTATAGCCGCCCGTCCTGGAATGGGAAAAACAGCTTTTTCATTATCAATGGCTCGAAATATTTCAGTTTTACACAACATTCCTGTTGCATTTTTTTCACTCGAAATGTCCTCTATTCAGCTTATTACACGTTTAATTTCTTCCGAAACTGGATTAAACTCTGAAAAATTAAGAACAGGTAATCTTGAAAAACACGAGTGGGAGCAATTAAATGTAAAAGTAAAAAGCCTTGAAAAAGCTCCTTTATTTATTGATGATACCCCATCTCTTTCTATATTTGATTTAAGGGCAAAAGCTAGACGATTAGCCTCACAACACAAGATTAAATTGATTATGGTAGATTATCTTCAGCTCATGACTGCAGGCGGAAATCAAAAAGGAGGCAACAGAGAACAAGAGATTTCCACGATATCCAGAAATTTGAAGGCATTAGCAAAAGAATTAAATATTCCAGTAATAGCTCTTTCTCAATTATCACGTGCTGTGGAAACTAGAGGGGGAACTAAAAGACCATTACTTTCTGATCTAAGAGAATCTGGTGCAATTGAACAAGATGCTGATATAGTTTCATTTATTTATAGACCTGAATATTATAAAATAGACGAGTGGGATGATGATGAACATAGCCCAACTGAAGGTCAAGGTGAGTTTATTGTTGCCAAACATCGTAATGGAGGCTTGGATGAAATACGATTAAAATTCTTGGGTCACCTCGGTAAGTTTGAAGATTTAGATGAATTTAACTTTTCAAACGAATATCAGTCAAGGATGAACGCTGCTGCAAATGATGATACTTTTAAAACAAATCCTTCAGCTTCACCTGATGAAGCATTTGGAAGCTCTATGAACAAAGATTTTTCTGGTAATGACGATGATATACCATTTTAATAATTCTATTTTTTTTTAAATTAAAAACATTTTCATTAACTTTTTTTAGCTTTTAAAATCTTTTAAGTAAAAAATAGTTTGTAAATTAATTCTATGAAGAATTTTTTCATTTTCATTTTTGTTGTACTATTTTACTCAACAATAACTGCTTCTTATATACTGGTACCTATGGATTCAGATAGTCAGGCAGAGCATCTCAAAGCTTACGGATTAACTTATTGGACTTTGCAAAAGCAATTAAAAGTAAAATGGCTTCTCAATTATCGAGGTGGTTCTTTTTTATTACCCGATACAGAAGAAATAAAAAAGGAATGTCAAGTAAGAGGAATTTCTTTTGAGCTTTTGTCCAATTCTAAAACTGAAGAAATTTTAAAACTAATAGAGAGCCCTTCTCAAAATATGGAATCAGTCATTTTAGAAAAAGCCCCTAGAATTGCTGTTTATTCACCAAAGGGAAATCAACCATGGGACGATGCAGTTACTATGGTTTTAACCTATGCAGAAATTCCCTATACTATAATTTATGATGAAGAAGTTTTGGGTGATCAGTTAGTGCTTTTTGATTGGTTGCACCTACATCATGAGGATTTTACTGGGCAGTATGGGAAATTTTATCGCGCCTACCGTGCTGCACCCTGGTATATCCGAAATAAAAAAGAGGCTGAATTAATGGCTTCTAATTTAGGATATAATAAAGTGTCTGATCTTAAATTAGACGTTTCATTAAAAATAAGAGATTATGTAGTTGGTGGTGGTTTTATGTTTGCCATGTGTAGTGCTACAGATAGTTTTGACATTGCTTTATCTGCAGAAGGCGTTGATATTTGTGAAACAATGTTTGATGACGATCCGAGCGATCCTGGTTATCAAGGTAAAATTAATTATAATAATACTTTTGCATTTAAAAATTTTATCTTAGAAAGAAGTCCAATGGTATACGAGTTTTCATCAATAGATATGACATCTAAACGAAAAATAAATAAAGAAACAGATTATTTTACCCTAATGGATTATTCTGCAAAATGGGATCCTATTCCAACTATGTTAATTCAAAATCACACTTCGCTAATAAAAGGTTTTATGGGACAAACTACTGCTTATGAAAGAGATCAAATTAAAGCAAATGTTTTGGTCATGGGAGAACAAAAAACGAATGGAGAGGCTCGATATATTCATGGAATAAAAGGAAAAGGTTTTTTTACATTTTATGGAGGGCATGATCCTGAGGACTATCAGCATAGGGTAGGAGATGCAAAAACAGAATTAGAGTTACACCCAAATTCTCCTGGCTATCGTTTGATTTTAAATAATGTACTCTTTCCCGCAGCTAAAAAGAAAAAACAAAAAACATGATATTATTCTATACTTTCATAATAGCTTAAGGGAGGAAGTATAGTAATCTCTACTCTTCTGTTTAACTGTCTGTTTTCATAAGAGTCATTTGAGGCCCTCGGTTTAGTTTCTCCATATGAATTAATTAAATAGTCATAATTAGGATTATTTTGTAACAATAGTTTTAATCTTTGAGCTACCGAATGAGATCTTTTATCTGATAAATCTAAATTATAACTTTCTTCACCATCACTATCTGTGTGGCCATCAATTAGTATGGTAGCTTTATCTATGCTTTTGATTTTGGTGATCAGGTAGGCTAAAATTGAATCAGCTGATTTTTGTAATTTATATTCATCATATTTAAAGAGAATTTCTGTATTGATAGTCAGTCTTATAACGCAATTTATTGCTCCAATTGCGTCAATATCTGCACCTGCAGTTTTACTTTTACAAACAGCTTTTTGATCTATTATTCTTACATAATAAAAAACTTTTTTTGTGGAGATATTTTGATCCTCTAAATCAATTATCGACTTTCCTCCCGATATATTACCCGCAAATATCCAATCTTCTCCATTTTCTGAAATTTCTATTTTTGCAGCCTCTTTTGAGGGACCTACTTCAAATATGTATAAGTCGTTTCCTTTAAGATTCATAAAGCCATTGTCTTTAAAAGCAACAGTTAATGTTCCTTTACAACCAAGGGAAACATAATCAGGCTTGTCGTAGGATCTATAATTAGGTTCGTTTAAAGCTTGTGTACTATCTTGGTATTTTTTGTAGGGAGTAGGTTTTCCAATTTTAAAATTAACGATGCTATCTGCAAAAGAAATTTTTCCAAGAGGAATATAAACAGATTCATGCCTATTAATAACATAGGATTTGCCAGTTTGGGATAATAAGAGGTTGTTATTTGTAGATAGAATTATCAGTAAAAATAAAAATAGTATCCTCATTGTAATCTTTTTGTCTAATTTACATAATCTTTAATCGTCTAATTAATTTTTTTTAAAAATCATTATAAATTATTTATTTTTAATACGGTAAAATAGAAGGTAGTTCCTTTACCTAATTTTGATTCAAACCAGATTTCACCTCCTAAAGCATCAATTATTTTTTTAACAATCCATAAACCTACTCCGTTGAAATCTGATCTATTTTTAAATTTCTTAAAAATTTCAAAGATAAAAGAAGAATATTTATCTGAAATGCTATAGGTGAAGTGAAAAATATTATTTTAATTTTTCACAAAAAAAAACCACCCATTGAGTGATTTTTTTTTGTGAAATAAATAATAATTAATGTCTTATTTTACTTTATTTACGATTGCTTGAAAAGCATCAGGATGATTCATAGCTAAATCGGCCAAAACCTTTCGGTTTAATTCAATGTTATTAGCTTTTACTTTTCCCATAAATTGCGAATAAGACATACCGTGTTCTCTAGCACCCGCGTTAATACGAGTGATCCATAAAGCACGAAATGTTCTTTTTTTAGCGCGACGGTCTCTATACGAGTACTGCATCGCTTTATCGACAGCATTCTTTGCTACTGTCCATACGTTTTTACGTCTTCCAAAGTATCCTTTGGCTTGCTTCATTACCTTTTTTCTTCGGGCTCTTTTTGCAACTGAATTTACTGATCTTGGCATAATTTTGTTTTTTTTGTAGAAGGCGATT
>Ga0209092_10000824_pt1 | contig 31318 bp, 26 predicted proteins | sample FraStrMetagenome_FD_187446 | JGI IMG/M metagenome (GOLD analysis project Ga0209092, IMG submission 187446) | Marine eukaryotic phytoplankton communities from Arctic Ocean - Fram Strait ARC3M Metagenome (SPAdes) (version 2) | ecosystem: Environmental > Aquatic > Marine > Oceanic | place: Fram...
GTTGCAGCGCGCCGGCATCACCAGAGGGCGACGCACCATCCGTTTTGCGCGAAAGGGAAGACATAACAAAGAAAAAATTTAGCCTCTTTAGTTCAACCAAACTTGGCCTTGTTTCATTCAACTGAAAGATTGTAACTTCAATTTCTCAAGAACTCTAGGTGCTTTTATACAAAGCAGGTATAACTACGTAGATATCCGCTGAATGTATCTTCAATGCTTCTTAAGTAAATAAGATACATTTCCGATTACTTAAGATATCAAATGTTATAGGCTATTCCAAATCTATCTTACTTAGGATCTACCCCAATGAACCAATGACGTACGGAAGGGTCTTGTTTTGATCCGTGGTTTCGCAATAATAGAAAGACAGTCACAGTTTTAGTACTGTGGTAGAGGACATCGATCTTATATAATACAGCGGTCGAACATTAATTAATTGCTAATCAAAAATCGTGAACGTAGTGATGAACGGTAAGATTTCTTAGAGAATCAATTAAAATTATCAAAGAAAACTGCTGAAGTTATCATAACTACATAATCATATTTGTTCCTTATCTTCTCAAAAAACAATATAAAATAATCAATATTTTCTTTCGCATGAAATCCGTACTTAGATATACCTATGGACAGAAATTTTATTGAATCTACAAAGGAATTATTTAGATCTTACGGTGCTGGTCGTTCAAAAAGCTTTGTGCAACGTAAATCATATGTCAAAATAGACTTGGTGTACATATGATGCTATAATTAATTTATGATTGAATCATCTTGGCATCTTTATTTCTTCCGCTCAAAGTCTCATATTTCGACCATTAACTTATCCTTTCACTACAAATTCCATGCTGGTTTACCAAACACTTATTCACTATTTACAAATCTTCTTCACAATGAGCTTCTTAGCAGATTATAATTCTAGTTTTCAAGACCTGTGGTGGCAGCAAAATGCAGCAATCGCGCGATCGAGAACAACTTTACCGCTGAAAAAAAGAAAAGTTATGGCGATGGTTGTTCCTGATCATGTGCCTTTGACGAGCGAACAAAGTATCACCAAACCCATGAATACAAAATCAATCACAGAAATCTCTCCCCAAGGTTTCCTGGAATATTCGGTGAACCAAATACAAGGTTCATCATGTATCGTAAATGGGATGGAGAACTTGAAGGAATACGAGTTTTCTCCCAGGAAAGGTGGAATGTGGTTGGCAAGGTTCAAGGAACTTGTTGCATTTCGAAAGTTAACAGGACATTGCAATGTGCCACAAAGGTATGCTCATAATATTCCACTTGGAAAATGGGTTCATCAACAAAGACAAGAGTTCAAAATTTTACCAGATGCACGTGCTCCAAAATATCTATCGCGTCGCTTCAAAGCTCTTATAGATGTTGGTTTCGAATTTGAGAATGAGAATAGAGCAGAAGCATTGTGGCATCATCGGTTTCAAGAACTGCAGAAATTCAAAATTATTCATGGGGATTGCAATGTTCCGCAAAATTATATACACAATAAGTCGTTGGGAAAATGGGTTAGCAGGCAACGTTTTGAATACGCAAATATGTGTGGTGGATTATCAACAAGACTTTCAAAAAATCGAATTGAAGCTCTCAACGCAGTAGGATTTACATGGTCAATGAGGAAAAGTAGAAAAAGAAGATGAGCACTCTTACGTCAAAACGAGTGTCAATCTTTTCATAAACTTAGCTACTTCTATATTTCATAAAATATTTTCGTAACTTTTATTTGAATTCAATTTTTGTCGTTTTTTTGTAATTTCTTTAGGTCACAGTACGTTTATTTTATTTTATTTCGTGGTATACTAGGTATACCATTATTCGACTGATTAACGAATGAAAATAGGACTTAAAATCCTTTTTTTTTTGTTAGTAGAATATGTAGATAATTTGCATAAAAAGCTTAAATAAATCGTCAATTACCAATAATTAAAAACGTACATTTTGAGTTGCCTTCTCATCATTCCCTCTTTCGTGTCAAGACCAAACTTGAACAGTAGAAAAGAATATTGCAACATTCTTTGAATGCTAGTTAGTGGCATATGTCGATTTTTATTCAGTTTTCTATGTTTGCATTTTTACAATTATCTTTCCATCACTGGTAGGATACATTACTTGTAGAAACCTACTATTTTGAGAATCCTATTTTTTTAATTTAAGAATCTTTGTTTTCTATTTCTCACAGTACAAAATCTCACGTAAATCAACAACCACGTAGCACTACATTCAAGACAAGACATGAATCAGATCACGAATAATGTGAATCAAGCATCAATTCATCTAAGATGATTTGCCAATGACTATCTTGATGTTTTCAGTTTTGGATTTATCCTGCACCTTACCTCTTGAACAATCTAGTGTATCTTGAATTATGATTTCATCTTAAAAGTATGAAATACTTGGTTGATGCTTATATATTATCAGGACAGATAGATAACTTGGTTGCATTTGGATAAAATTTCATAAATTGTGCTGTAAATATAATATAAATGAGTTTCATCACTAAGGAAACACGGATCAATTACATTATGTGTAGTAGTATTTTTTTTAAATGTGTTAAGAAGCCTGATCACCCTTGTGCCTGAGCTACCTTCAATGTTCGTAGCATAACTCTGCAATTTGGTGAAAGAATTGTTATTTTACCACATTTGTTGGGTTTGAAAAAAAGACATTCAAAATAAATATTTTTTTGCAAGACTTTAGTATTCTATTCAGGTTTGTTGTGTTGGAACACAATTTTTGCAAAGAAATTAATTTTTCCCCTTCGAATTCTTGTACTTTTCTTCGGCTTCTTTACGACTAGGAATTAAGTTACTCAATTGATAGGCACTGAAAAGCCATAAAAATGATCCAACTGCTGTAAATTTGGATAATTCTTCTAAACCAAAGTTACCAAAGACTGATGTTAGCCCTGAAAGGAAAAGAGACATTCCCGATTTTCCAAAACGATATCCGAAAACTCCGATCACTTCTTTTCCTACGTAGCGACTTTCAAAATCTAGTGGTACATAAACCTATAGACATTATTTCAAAATGAAAGTAGATTTCATAAGAAAAATGATTCAACATAAATGTTGACAAAATGATTTATTCAATGAACTGATAATCTTTATCCAAATTCTGAAATCTGAGAAAAACTTACCATTTCATCCAACATTCTTCTCACAGAAAATTCAAGAGTTTTCATAGCCATGAATGATACTGCAACAACTTTCAGAGCTGGGCTAATTTGCAGGGATTGATATGTTGTCAATGCGATCATAATTAATGGCATTGCTCTCCAAAGCCAGCTAGGTTCGATGCAAGACATAAGGGACGGGAGAACTCCAAATTGTAATCCACTACTGATTAGATTAACCATTGCAAAGAACTTGTTTTGGCGAGAAACATAATTCGTGTCAGAGATCGGACCAAGTCACAAAGAAGAAGAAAGCAAAAGTTAATAATAAAAGTCAACGCTTGATGAATCCAAAGAACAAACATTGGAATAAAACACACCTTGCCCATCCATCCAGCACGTTCATCATCATTAGGAATTTCTGATTTAAGTGCAGAAACAAAACAAACATTTAGAAGAGTAGAAAGACCCTGACATGCAAGAATTTCGACAAATAGTGCTTTTAATGTTGGAACACGTGTGAAAACTTTTGATGCTTTATCTATCATACTTTCTTCGTGACTCTTATTTTCTTTGACATTTTTACTTTGTTTTTTCTCGATTTCATTAGCTGGATTAAATCCAAACTATATATAAAGATATTTAGAGATACAAAAAGAGTTGATTTAGAGATCAGCGCAATTTATACACATCCAAAAAAAGGATTGTATATTCAATTTCCAAAAAAGCATTTACCTTATCCGAAAGAGAATATGCCTTGTCAGAAAACAAGATACTAGCAATTAAACTTAATCCAGCTCCCGCCATAACACCTGTCAAGCCAATCTTTGTCGTTAATTTCGACACCCAAAACCCTGCTAACGCCGAAGTTACAGAAGTTAGCCCTGAAATCGGTGCAAACCACGTAGCACTCTGAGCTGGGGTCGATACTGATACCATAAAAGACCACATTTGCGATGTCAAAAGTTGGACATAACTTTCTCGAAAGACAAATAAAATTCCAACAATCGCTTTCACGAGTGGAAATTGTCGATAGGAGAAACCTGAATTGGATAAGTTCTGTATAAGTCCGGCAGAAATGGTAAGTACCATGGCACAATAAAATGTTGTATTTCGTAATGCTATGCGTGGTCCATAGGTGTCAAGTTCTTTTCCGTATCCCATTAAGAGAAGAAGAGACATTGGACTGACGAACGCCATTGCTAGAGGAAACGCAGATGATTTTGAAAACCCAGTTGTGGAAGATGTGAATAAAGATAAAGAGGAGGGCCGTGCAAGAGAGTAACCTAAATAATGAAGAGACATGGCAATTGCCATATTTAGTATGGCACGTCCTTCAGCTGTGATATGAACTCCGAATAAATTCAGGGAGCCATCAGAGGCACTCATCAATGATTTTGCAGCAGAAGCTCCTCCAATGAGTTGAGATATTTGGGGTGACGCCGGAAGAGATCCAGCACGTCCAATATCAAATGCTCGTTGGAGAGATGGTAAAGGTTGGACCAATGTTGAAGTGCTAGCTTTCATCATAATGTAAAATCAACCAATGGAAACAAAAAATGTCACTGCTGTCAAAAAAATTTCATTTAAAATGAAATGTATGGACAACGTGATGGTATCAATAAAATATGAGAACTTTGGTGACTTTATACTGCATACAAAGTTGATTGGCTGATGTTTGTGTTCCATAATGAAAAAAATAGATTTGCTCAAATAACATCAAATGATTTACATACGTACCAACAAATACGTCACATCCTTATGACTTAAATTGACCGTTAATTTTGGTAGGCGAAGTCATTCGTTTGACCGAAATACTTACGAGTTATATCAAGACATGATCTGACGTCACCTTGAGAAGTGTCTCTATGGTTAAGGGAAAAGGTTTTGGAGTGAGTTTCAGTTGAGGGACTGTGGTTCCCCCTACGAACGGTGGGACCAGCAGTGACCATTCCCATGAAATGAATGGTGATATTTATTACCTAAGGAATGAATAGTTGAAACATCCGACCAAAAATAGAAGTAATGTGGAACCTGGTGAGAAACAAATAACGAAACCAACCTGCGAATTATAGAACTTTTCTTTCTTGAAACATCAACGTTCGATCTGATGCAGATACAAACCATAAGTGGTGATTGGAATTCCATCCATTTGTTAATTCTCATGGATTTAGCAAAAAGTATATTTAATCTTCATCCAAAACATGAATCATACTCATTAAAATCTCACAAATAGCAACAAAACCATTATTTTATTTCTACATGCTAAAAAACACATTTTAATCCTTATCTTGAGCAGTCTTCTTAACTCCACGAAGACGTCCAGTCCTCCTGGCTCCAATAAGACCACATTTTCTACCAGAAGGCCTATCTTTCGCAACAGTGGATGGCATACCAATGTGCTGGTGGTTTCCTCCTCCATGGGGATGCTCTACTGGATTTTTCGCCACACCACGAATCTTGGGCCAGCAGTTACGCTTCACACGGTACTTGTGGTAGGCAGTTCCAGCCTTCAAAAGGGGTTTGTCAGTACGTCCACCTCCGGCAACGACACCGATTTGCGCACGAACATTGGAGGGAACAGTCTTTTTTCCTCCGGAGGGAAGACGAAGACGGGTAGTTCCTTTCTCCTCATCGTGTGTGACAACCGCAGCGAAGCATCCAGATCCACGGGCAAAAGCACCACGGTCTCCGACTTGTGCCTCAACGTTGCACACAATAGTACCCTCAGGCACTGAACTCAACGGCAAAACATTTCCAACGACAAGATCAGCCTTCTTTCCGCAATAGATGAATTGACCAGTGTACATACCCTCGGTAGCGATCATGAGTTCCGTATCACGCTTGAAGCGGTAGGCATTTTGGAATTGCACCTTGGCCACGGGAGCACCACGTCCAGGGTCATGGATGATTTCTTTCACGACTCCACGAATGTATCCGTGTTTTTCGGCATAGTCGATGGAACGGAGTTTGACAGCACCCTTTCTGGTACGGGTGTGTGCCATAAAGATGGGGGACTTACCCTTCCTTTGCGCCTGTGTTATTTATGTAGCATTGGAGAGAGTTTCCAAGAATGGAGGTTGTGTATTATTCGGAAATGAAATTCCAGAGCCAAAACAATGTTGGGGCATCAGGAATTATGCATTATTCACAGATTGTGACATCGCATCATGGATGGCGTACATTTGCCGATTGCATTACAATACATTGTAATTCCATGTCATTGTAGATTATCCATCAAATAATCCCATTGGATTCATCAGAATATATAATATACACGGAGTAAGTTAAGTGGAAGATGAAAAGTTTGCGTGAGACTTGGAACAACAATTTCATCCATCAAGAGTTTCTCCACAAGTGATAGTTGCAACGACACTGCAGTAATTTTATTATTCCTGCAATGGAACTGACTTGAATGTTATTGAAAGGGTTGATGAACGCACCTGAATGTACTTTCCCATGACTCCGTCTCCTGCTAATCTATTTTACAATATGCTGTGTATTTAGCCTTTTGGTTTACTTGGTGCAGGACATCCATTGGATATTCGCTACGTAGACATACATATAACGTCTACTAGTTACAGAAAGTATTTTTTTGGTTGCGAATCAACTCTTTACCTTTTACTTCCTTCCAAGTACAAAATTACCATTCTATTGATTGTTATAATTCCTACGACCGTTTTGGAGAAGGAAAAAAAATCGTAATGGTACAGTTGGTAACATAATAATTAGAATGGAATATGACGGAATTGCTGATAGTAGTTATTTATTTTGAGATATGAGAACTTGAATCTTCTCCCACCCTGATGGCTTGATGGCTCGTATCTTTCTACGGAAAAGTACGTACTTTCCATCATCTTTTATTCCAGCAGTATCCACAATCAAATCCATACGGTGCTCCATCATCACATGCCCCCTCCCCCATCACTTCGTTTGGGACTGCTGTACTGTACAACGGAGATACCATTCTACCGGAACGAACGACAGCCTTGATACAGGTACAACAGAATGACGTTCCATCCAAGAAGGATGGTTTTGACAATGATCTTCCTTGTTTCTTGTATAAATATACAAACAACACTTGCATTTTCAGTTCCCCCAACATTGGCATTTCCAAAATACTCTTATAGAAGGGTACCACGGACAAACAGCCGATCCTTGCCGACATTGCAATCTGTGAAAGTCCCCTTGTCCGAAAACCTTGTGTCAGGGATATGTGCCGCACCAGGAGTGGATATTGTAATCAACAATAATGTGGAACCAGAATGGATAGTGGAAAAGGCATCGAGGAGTGCCACAACAGCTACTGCTTATGATTGGTCCTTCATTGATCAAGTGTATCTCATAACATGTCCGAATGCCGATGTCAACTCAGAACGTCTCACCAACACAATGGAGACATTGGCAAGTGTCGGGTTAACAAAGGATAAAGTGCAAATTCGAGAATTTGAGACGGACGATGATGATCGGATTCGAGGATGTTATACGTCTCATTTGTCCGTATTGAAAGAAGCTCAAACGACTCTGTTATCAATATCCAAACGGAGTGATAGGAAGAGTCAAGATTGGTTTCAAAATATGTGGCAATCCTTCCTAGGAGGTGACAATGAGATTTCGTCTAAAAACAAGGATGCTACTACTATATCGACTTCTCGTACACCAAAGGTATTGGTATTGGAAGATAATCTCGATCTGACAGGAAATCTAAAACAATCCATTCTCGATATTATATCCAACTTTTCAGATGAAAATCCATGGGATATGATTCATCTCTCTTATACTGCCTATGTCCCAAACCTGACTATTCAACGTACCGACCTCAGTCCCAATCTTGTACTGATCAACAGTGGCATAGGATCAGCATTAGGAACCACCGCCTATTTGATATCCTTACCGGGTATCAATGCCGTGATTGACGAAGATAATGAACGTGGATATTATGCTCCGATACCTGATATTATGGCAAAGCTATTTCCAGAGTCACGATATGCCGCGTTTCCTGTTCCGTTTTTACGTGCTCCAACGACCAAGAGTTTGGTAAATCCTCAATTGGATGACTTGCGATCCTTGTTATTTCAACCAATGATTTATACCAAAGTCGAGCAATTGTTAGTCTACTCCGGCCTTTCGACGAATGCACTTTTGCCCCTAGTGATTGTGTTTTTGACAATGTTGTCGGGTGTATCAGGAACCGTGACCATCGATGCGTTATACGAATTGGGTACCACAGGAAGGTATGATGGGAATGTTTTATTTCCATTGGTGAGTTCTGTGTTTTCCATACTTTCGTTGCTCATTTTGGGACAAGGGATTGCCCTGGCGCCGAAGCCAGTGGAAGAATTAAAAGACGACGCACCATAAATTAATTTGAGAGTAACGTAAGGATTTATTTCTTGATCAACTTTTGATAGTTTCCACATGATGATGTTTATTTATTTGTCACCTGACATCTGGTGGAGGAGGATGAGATTTCCGAAGGTATTTTCAATTATAATCTTCATTCTAAATATAGTCTTGATGATATATTGTTTGAATCATTGAGTGGATTAGAAACATAAAGTTTGTTTTAGTTTAACACGCATCTGGCGTAAGACGCTTTCCACAGTCTAAACTCCAGCAGAATTACCTATTTCACATACAATGCGTCAGTCTCTTTAGAGACACATGCGGGCATTACCACCAAGCAGCGACATACCTGCACAAATTTATTTCTTCTGACACAGACGTGTGACCCCAAAGACTGCAAGAAAGAACACAGCGGTAGCTCCAACACTGATTCCAGCGATAGCACCTGCCGCTAAACTGACACCTTCACAATTTTCACCAAAGGTACCCTTGGGACAAATACATTCATCCACTTGATTCTGATGCTTTTCGAAACATTTTCCACCGTTGTAACAAATTCCTCCGTAGAAACATTCCACAGGACCATTTTCGCAAAAAGTTCCCGAGAATTCCTCTGGACAGTCACATGATTTGTCATTTAGATTGCAGGTGGAATCATTTAAGCAGATGTAGGAAGAACCATCTTTGTGTTGACATTCGGTCACGGGTGTTTCACAGCGAATGCCCGTAAAGCTATCTCCATTTGTCAGCACTGGGCAGTCACACACAAATTGGGCCGAATCAGGAACATGTTGGCATTCACCCCCGTTGAAGCATTTCAGAGGGCAATTCTCATCTGCTGTTGCCATTGGTGTGACAATGCTGGAGATGACTGCCATAAAGGTAAAATGAAGGAACTTTTTTGCATACATGATGAGATTTGTTGTCCAACTATTTTATTGATCAAAAGGCTAGAATTTTCTTGAGAAAGGTAGGATGGTAATTTAATTATTGTTGTCCACTCTCATGAATGAGTCAATATATCATCCGATTTACTGTGGTCCACTGTCATGCTATGTTGTATCCGTTTCCACTGTGACGAATTGACATGAGATGAGCGTGTGTCATGAAGCTTATCCTAGTGTTTCTTAGATAAGTCTCCCAAATCATACCCTTACGTTTCAAATCCTGCCCCCTGCAGGACATGTGTCACTTTGGAAGAACGAAATTTGTTTCCCAAATAAATAGGATGTGTCGGGAAGTGACAAGGATGCAAGACGTCATTTTGTCTTTGGGTATCCATTCGTTTGTAGTTTATTTACATGAAACGCTTTGAAACATTTCAGAATCTTTTAACAAATAAACTTTACGTAAGTTTATTATTTAGAAGAAACGTCATCATAATGTTTTAAGTATTGCTACAACAACGATTCACTTACAAACCAATAATCAATAATGTTTAATGAAGTCACAATTTTCATATCATGTGTATACAATGCAATATTTTTATAATAGGAGGAAAAAACTACATTACGCATAGAAAGAGACCTCACCAGGAAGTAACTTTTTCCACAGCAGTGTGCTCCATAATACTAATACAACAAGGAACAAAATCATCTAATCTCAAAAGAGTCGAACGACGAAGACAAAACATCATCATCGAATAATACCACGTGCTCTCTCTCAAGATACGAAAGTGAAAATGGCACTCCTACGAGCCAACTCGGACGCACGATGTTTGGTAGAATCGAATAATCCATTGAAGCGATACATGAACTTATTCTTTTATCGCGTGAATATATTTACAGGAAACTATGTATTGGAACCAGAGGAACGAACTTTTACACTCTCGATTACGTTTCTTTTAATAGCGGCGACATTATTCTACTCGAAAGCATTCTTAACGGGGTTAATTGATGGTTGGTCGAGTGCCGGACAAGATAGTATTATGGAATCTATCAATTAGGTGGTCAATCCCAATGGCTTTGGGTTCTTACCTGACCTCTATTCGTGTTGATGATGAAAATGATTTTATCAACAAAGAAATACAAGAAAGTTAGCATAGAAATCTTTGCTGTGTTTTTTATGGAATGTATGAAAATTCTTGTGTATTTCGCACTTGATTTAGATCTGAAGCATGAAGAAGGTCTTGAAGTGTGTATTTTCGAAACTTTTACAAGAGTTACTTCACTTGAGCAGTTTATCCCCTATATGAAGTTTGAAAGATGCTACCTTCTAACAATGATTCAAACTAACAATATAAATAAATCTTGCATTTCTCTAACTCGTAGTTTAGAACGAATGACAAATTTATTGCATTTACCATTGTTACTTGATCAAAAAGCGTTCATCGTGGTAAGAATCAATTCTTTGGTATTCGCAATATTCTTCATATGAAAAGGAAATTGTTGCAAAACAGTGAATGCGAAACAAAATATAGTACAATAACTAAATCCATCTGTTATAAATAAAATGTTTTGTCCATGTTTTTGTTGTTTGTAATCATAAATGATAATGGTCAAAGTCATGAAACTGCGCACGAAATACAAGAAGATCCAAACCTCATATCGTCATTTGGGAATTTTCCTTACTTTCGTTACACTGCTTTCATCTCTGAAGGGAAGTAATCTTTAAATTGAAGATGAAGAGATAGCTACTCACGAAAGTAATCCCTCTTTCTAATATTCCAAGGCATCAAAGGGATTACAAAAGGTGAATTTCATTATCGATACAGGAAAACAAACAATCAATCAGAGTTATGCGATAGTGACCTAGTAGGTATGTTGCGCAAAGCATGAAGAAGGGTATAATTGTATTTTAGATCTGGGATTAATTCTTTATAGTCCGGCCCTATCAAAACAAATATATAAAGTGCTTCTTTGGAAAGTATATGCATTTTGTAACCGCTAGCATTCCATGAAAATCAAAGTATCTTGATGAATAAGATTGATACTTCCACAACCGTAAGAAAATATGAATTTTCTAGTGGAAATTTCAAAGTTTCTCATGATGAGAAGGAAGCTATGGCTATTCAACAATGGGTGTGGGCGTGTCAGAAACCTTAAGTATGCGTGTGTACAGGAATCGGGGATGTGTAAATTTCACTTTGGAAAAAGTAAGGAATGGAATCAAAGCAAATAAGGAATCATGTGTTTGATCTTTCTAAACTTCAGCAACCCTGCTACCTTGTTTGTGCAAATCCTTGATTGCTGCATATTCAATATCTAATTCATTGTCATCCGTAACTTGCTCTGTTTCCTCTTCAGACATGGATGATTTTGCCTCTTGAACTTGTTTTCTCATATTTTCTACTGCCTCTGCTTTATCAAAATCAACCAACTTGAGAATGGGTACTCGTAGAGTTTCCTTAGCTACAGTCATATCAATTTCACCACTTCTCCAGTTTTCTCTCAATTGTTTCATAAGACCAAATGATAATGTTTTAGTGTATGTGTCAGGTAGGACACTATTAAAATCTGCAGCTCCCTTGAAACCAACTGCTAACTCTACATCGATGTCAACAGACATATCAGCTGCAATCTTGGACGCAATTGCTGTACTAGATAGTTTTCCGTCAAGGCAAGACGCTAGAGCAGTATTATAGGTGTGGAAGTTAGGTTTTACATTTCTGGATTTCATTCTATCCAACCATCTTGAAGCATACTCTGGCTCCATTTGTCCCTTCTTTGCACATGCTCCAATGGCTGTGGTGTAAGAAACAACGTTTGGTTCTACACCATTTTGCAGCATACCAATAATGATACCTTCACAAGCTGTTACGGCTCCTAATTTGGCAAGACGTTTAAGAGCAATGTTGAATGTAATGATATTTCCATCAACAGCATGAGTTCGCTTCATGGTTTCAAGAACTTTTAGAGTAAGGACCTCTTCTCCACAAATTTCACACACGTTCAGAATAGTATTGAAAACAGAAAGTGGAGGTTTCTCTGATTTGCCTTCTTTAGAGAGAGTTACCTGAATTTGATATTAATTGCAACATCAATTGTGAATGAAAGAGAAGCATCAAATACAGAATATACTACGTCAGAAAAAGTACTTACCCAGTCAAGAAGAATAGCAGTCGCCTTTCTACTCTTTTCGGCCTTAGCACACACTGTCAAAACCATTCTCCATACAGCATTACTTGGTGTTAAAGATCTTTGGGTCATCAATTCTAATAGTTTCACAGCCAATTTCCAGTTGCTATCCTCGACAGCTTTCGAAATTGCTCTTTTGTGAATAAGAGTACAAGCCCTTTGTGCAGCACTGGAACTTGATGCAACAAGATCATCTCCACGATCAGGAGCACAGCCCTCCGCTTTTCCAGCAGCTGTCAACAATCTTAATCCTAGTGCCAAGTTATCAATCTTTTCTGCTACAATCACTCCACTAGCCAAAAGTTCTCTTCCAGCTTCTGCTGATCCGATGCTGTCAAGAACATATCCAGCGGCCTTTGCCAAACTCAAAATTTGAAGCACAATTTCTTCCTCTTCTTGAATACTAGATTTAGCTGCAATAGATGCTACATCCGCGAACACGCTAAGAGAAGGAGTGAAAGAATGGTCTACAACCATAGAACGTACTAACAACACCGCTTCCTCAAGTGAACCATCTTTAGCCAAGGCTGAAATAACGGACTCATATGTCTCTGCCTTTATTATTTGTTCGCCCTCAGGAGCATTACCCTGCATAGCAGCCATCATTGCCAATGCTGGGTCAATCCCACCGAATCCATCGTGCTTTCCTCCCTCTTCAAAGCCTAACGAATTCGAAATACATTCATTTCCTTCTCTTGCAGGAATCTCATATTGCAATTCTGCCATTTCCTCCAAAATTTTACGAGCGGGTTCACTTGCTCGTGCACCATGAAGACGATCTGTCAAACAACAGTTCAATACAGCAACGTAAGTTTCACGAGGAATTGGTTTCTCTGGAGTGGCATAACGGCGTCGAAGTTGTTTCATTTTTCGTGTTGCGGCTTTCCAATGTCCTTCTTCACATTTTTCAAGGATCAAATTATTGAGTGAGTTAAAGTCAAAATCTGGATCTGAGTCATCTGTGAAATCAATTCCCTGTGGTGCATCCACATCCTCCTAAAAGTGTTGTGGAATAAGGAAATCACAATCAGCAAAAGATATTAAGAATTGCGTAGAATAAAAAGATTTTGAAATAAAGGGAGGGCAATTTTCGTTGCTCAAACAAGAAAGTATTAACCTTACCATTACTGCACATTCTTCTTCACTATCACACAGACCCAACTTTTCCAATAAACGCAGTCGCAATACTTTAGTATTACCGATAGCTTCCAGACCTCTGTGTTTGCAGTGTTTTTGCAACTCACGGAATGACAATTGGTTTACATCATTGAAGCTAGATAAAATTACCTCTTCTTGTTCCATGGTGGAATAAAGAGGAGAAAGGGTTGATACATAGTTTGTTGGAGATACTTTTAAAGATTGCGCAATAGTGTTTGGAGGAACAAATCCATAAGAGGTTTTAGAAAGATTGTTGGAAAGAGCAACCAGGAGGGATGTTGCAGCAATGTTGAATTTCATGTTGAAGGTTGTTTCAAAACCCTGTCAAACTTTATGTGAAAACAATGGAAAAGTACTTGTTATTTCAAGAAAATATCAACTCAATTTCTTTTTTCGTTTGAACACAACACTGCGTTTACTGGTATGAATTTTTGATGTATTAGATTGATGACTCAATTTATAAAATTGCGTTATTGCAAATAGATTGCACCACCTACAGCCAGAATTGTTTTTTCATGACGGAATATAGACGATCCACCCGGAAAATATCTATGCCACCTACGTACTTAAGAGCTCATCACACTTGCATACGACATCATTCAGATTTATTCACAGTCTGGATATCGTGTATAGTGAGATGGGAGAAGTTTGATTGAGTGATGTCATAAGATAATTTGACAATACACGTACCATAGATAACATTTTTGCATACGTGCGTAAGCTTAGTTTTTTGAGCTTCTGCTTTTCATTCACTTAGTTTTGAACTAAACTTTTCGATGTGGTTTCATTTTTCTAAGTGAAAGTGCCAAGGCAACCTTTTGGCCTCACCATGTTGTGACGTGTTCATATTCGCTGAGTGAGAAATTTATAAAACGCCAGGAAATTAGTATGAAAAAATGTCATAAAAAGAAAAATATCAATGAAATAACTAAACAAACAAAAAACAGTATTTATTTGAGAATGATGATGAAAATATTTGAGTTATAAAATAGTCCAACGAAAACTATTTATTGATATACTCACTTTAGAGCGCTATACCATATATTTAGAAAACAAATAATATTTTAATGAGACCAAAAGAACCACCAGTCTATGTAGCAATTCAAAAATCTTGGTATTCCTGAAAAATACGTTGAATAGGACAATTCCATCTTGAGGAATGTAACACTCTAAACTTGAATTTATCCCCAAAATAGAAGTCTTGCCAAGACCAAACATCAATAGCCATATCAGTCCTTCATATCGTTTTGATTCATGAATGACTTTATCATAAACAATATTTGCGTTCGGTCAACAGTTATCAATTCATGACTGTACGCTGATCATGAAATACTTCATTATGCATAAAGAATTCTTTTTGTGATTAATTAGCGTGAAGGAGCGACTGCTGGGTATTGTTGAAGCACCGTAGAATATTGAATAAATAAAATAATGGAATTAATGCGAAGAAAAAATATGACTTGATATGGACCCATAAAATAAGAACAAAATATAAATCTACTTTTCTCGGATAAAAATGCGCTTTAGACATCCAAATCTTATCAAAATGATAAAATGGGGGATTCTTTTTTAAAAGCGAAAAATAAATGAATTTATAAAATCATCTATATGATGTGCTGAGTAGTGCTTGGTTTAGGATCTATTCAAAAGAGATTGTCACACTTTCTCTCGGCGTTAATGATAGGTTCTCTCTAGAGAGACGAAATAAACAAAGATTTTTGTTGTCCTAAATTTGCTGGTATTTATGTTCCACTTTCCATTCACCTTCTCAGTTTCCATCTCATATTCTTCCACTAGTAACTCCTCTGCATTCATTAAACTCTTTGTGCTTCTCCTGTATCTAGTAGTAGTAGTCCTAGGTACTATTTCTTCTTTCCTTGTTTTGTCAAGGTGAATATACAACAAATCTTTACTTTTAAATCATTATTCTTTTTTTCAGAATATTTTCTCAATTGTCTGCCATTATTACTAACAATATTATTTTCTTCCTTTTCTGATATCTTTATCATAGGGATGTCTCCAGCAAACAAGGTAGGTGATTCTTCATCATTCTGGATAAGGTGCTTATCATTTTCAATTTCTTCGATCATATTGAATTCTATGTCTTCAATCTCACGTTCATCTCTACTATTATCGTCTCTTTTGTTGGAATTATTTTTATTATTATTCTTTTTTCGAGGATTATCCAGACAGTCTTTCTATTCGTGGTTGTGACCTGGCTTCCTGCACATATACTTCTTTCGGTAATTGTTATTATTTCCTCTACGCTCCTGGTTATTATTGTGATTATTATTCTTCCTATTTCTCATATTTTGAATTGCATTTCTCTTTATATTGGTTGAGATATCTGCTCTCTCAAACTCAATTTTCAATTCCAATGGTTGGTTCTTGGATATACATTCAATATTAACGGCACGTCTGTCCAACTTTTAATTCGTATTGTCCATCCGATACAACATCTCCTTCATCTCCCCTAACCTATTGATCCATTGTTTTGCTATTAATTTCTTCGGTTTTGTTGTAATCTTCATGTATTCTTTTTTATATAATATGGCGTCCGTTGGTAGCATATCTCCAACAGCTTTATTTAAACATCTTTCCAAAGTACATTGACAAAGAAATTTCCTTGAGGTGTCTCCCAATGTAGGTACATCATCAGAATTAATGTTAAGATTTGCGGCAATGGCTGCTGCCACAGCCTCTGTCTGATGTGCTTCTGTTATACTTGATATCTCCTCATCTTTCCAAACTTACCTCTCTTAATTGATCTTGTCTTCAAATGATTTAGTGGCTGTCTGATTTTTAAAATTATTTGCAACCATTCTGAAAGCAATTCTTCTATTGATATTTTTCGCCCTTTCTCTCCTTACCACTTTGGCTGCTTTCTGAGCTACTGTTCCCATAGGAGCAGGTAAGTCTCCAATTCCTATTACTACTGTTGTTGGCTCTCTTTCTCTTCCTGGAGTTATTTCCTCTCCCTTATTATTTTCTTCCACAGGCAATAATTAATGCTCATCTACTCTTTTCCAAATTTCTGTTACCACAGTCAGTAGTAATTCTTCATCACTACTGCCAATGTATTCATGGGTAATCGTTTTTGTTTCGTGAGTATTGTCATATACAATAAATGAGTTCTCTGCAAAGTGTCCTGGGAGGTTTGCATCTTTGGTTGCAAAAATAATGTACCAAAACAATATGTGCACTTAGCTTCAATATCTTTTTGATTTTCCCTGACTATTGATTTCAGATCATTCACTTCCAAGTTGATGTTGACCTCTGAATAAGCAATCATATCAACACTCTTTGTACTCATTGCTTTGGGGGAGAACTTTTTATATACCTACTTTGATCTCTAGTTGTCTCCACATTCATTATTCTTTTCAATATATTCACTTTTGTAGTATTATGTTCTAACGTATTCACACCAGCAAGCTCTTCTTAGAAGCATTTGCGCTCTGAACAAAAGTTGTGTTCAAACTTATTGTGCTTTGCTTCAGCTTGACTTAATTTTTTTCTTACTTCCTTTATTATGAGTTGCATTTAAGAGGTCACCGACCTAACTTTGACAAGTCTCCTTATAGTCCTATTTGATATTCTTTGGCATACCTTCTTTTTGAGGACAATGATCCAGAGTATCTTCTTGTCTCATAATTTGGAGAACATCTCAGAGTATGATATATTTCCCGTGCGAAGCATTCGGCGACTCAAAACATTTGGGGGTCATTCACTCTCGTCGCTTCTTCATATACCGGTTGTGCTTTATTTATGGTCCCAGTGGCTATACAATTATTATTTAACTCCTTTAGAAATCTATTGTATAACCTACAGTGATTGAGTTGGAGTGTTTTTCATTTGTGGGGTTGCAACTTTATACATTTCTGCTTTAAGGAAGGAGTTCACCTCAAAGTCCACGTACATATTACTGAAACCGTTATGTGTTCCTATACTATTGAGCATATTTTGGAACAGACTATTTCAACATTTGTACTTGCATCAATCATGAACAATACCTGTATGTCACTAGAAATGCATTTTTCAATATCTGTGTATAGGTCTTTGTCGAAGAGTGATCTTGGATCGGTGTATGGGCTCTTCTTTCTTATGTAACAATCTTGTTGATCGTACACAGTAGTAAACTTGTATCACTGGGGTTTAGGACACGGTCTATACATACTAGTATAGATTCTTATATAGTGTTGATTATGTCCTTGAATTTGGGTATGTATCCACCTTCCTAGGCCGCGCTCGTCTTTACCTGGGCTGTGAAATATATGCAAGAGTTGTCCAGCCACAAACGATCATGCCACAATTCTCTGACATTTCCCAGTTTTTTCATTTATGTTATGGCAAGTCACACCTCTAATATCCCTCCAACAGTTCTTTAAGCTACTGTATAGACTAGAGCTTGGATTAAGGAGACTATAGTTTATATTTGTTTTCGCTAGTAGGCCAACTAAATCAGGTTTAAATTTATCCTTAATAAATTTAAAGCTAGCATATGATTTAGAAAAATTAAAATTCTAAAAAAATAAAGGCACTATTTTAAATTGCATGTTTGAAGGCATATAAAAGTGTGACGTTATTCGTATGCTTAAAATACACTAAACACAACCCTTCCTTTCATCGCATAAAGGGCTTGTTCTTTCCTAGTTTCATAGTAATTATATTTTGATTATCTTCAATGTAATAGTAATCTGAAACTGCAATGTACAATGCCATGATTTGTCACTTTTATTTCTACTTGCATATTATTGTAAAATTTCATTATTTTCACATTTGAGGCTTACAATATAGGTAAAACTCGTTGATGCCAAAATTCCATAAATGCATTCTTACATTTCAACTAATCAGTAGTATAGTATTGGTATGTATGGAGATGAGTCTGATGCTGTGAGTATGGAAAAATCTTCATTAATCAATTCTTTATCATTGCTTTAATTGTTTCTTCAAAATTGCACGGGATGTGTTCAACGCATGCTAAACATACATTTGAGAAACTTGGCATTGTCTACGCAAATTATGTCACAAGTTAATGTGTGGACAGTCCTAAATATTATCATAAATGATGACAAATTGACACATTTTTTCGACTTTCATTGTTGGAACTCCAGGAGATCTTGTTCCTGTAATGGTCATCATAGCGAAAAACATATTGTAAACTTGCGGTTTTCAAAAGAGGTCCGAATGCTAAATCTGCTAAAAATATTCGACTTTAAAATGATACCTACTATGCTAAATCCTGAGGGAAAGGATCTCGTCACGTAATTTTTACCCTTTCCATGTCTTCAAAATAATGTTTGTTCATGGTAAAGTTGCATACCTCTATTGAATTCTCAAATTTTCAGTTAAGACGAGTCATTCCTTTTTTAGAAGTAAAAACAGATATTTATTTAATTGAATTTAGCAGGACTCATTTTAAATACTGCACTGCTGGAGCATTTTAGACTTTATCTCCAGTCCCGGATGTAAATTAAATATAGAACTAAATTTAAATGCGGAAAATTCACTTAAGCACATCCATCTCCTGGTTAAAAAGCTACATGTAGGTTTATTGTACCATCAGAATCAGATGGACGCACCGACTTTTAATTCCATTTTGAATCATGCACTCAGCACAAGAACTAGATTTGAGAAGCAGTCATTTAAACTTCATTTTTTAATAGAAATAGCATGATCGGACAGCTAGAGACTTTTCATCAGACTTAATTATTGGTTATATAAAAATACTTAAGAACAAAGAAAGAATAATTATAGACCAATGAGAAATAATGTTACCACGAATAACATGAAAAAGCAAGCAAATTGGATTATGACTGCGTGCAAGTATGATATTAATTGGGTAATTACATCCTCGGCGACCAAATGTCATGTAAGTAAAACCATACTACGAGTGTCAAAGAATTAGAAAAACATTCAGCAGCCTCCCTCTTTCTTAGGAGGGTGGTTGTGAATTTGGGACGTTACGGAACTCAGCGGGAACGCAGCCCGGCCAACCATGATAAACATCCACAACTGCGAGTCTCTCTTTAATATGTCTTCACATAGATACAGATAAATCTCAAAATCACAGTAGTTTGTTTAACATGGCATTAAACACACAACTTGGATAATGACAATAAATTCAAAGTTACTTGTGTAGAGGCTAAAATGTTTTTATTACTGAACTTATTGAGACAGAGTTTTTTGGCTCAATGAAGAACTTATGAGATAATGTGAAGGGATAAGTACAGAATTTCCCTTTAGCGGTCTTTTTATTGCATATAGATATTAGCAATTGAAGAGGGATCATATACAGAATGACTTGTGTGATTTTCGTCTATTTACAATGCTTGGGTGGTATGATACAATGATTGCTGTTATTTATAAATCCATTGTGAAAACGTCGTCGTCGTCGTTGTCGCTAGTTTCAAGAGGTTCATCATCGTCGTAAAACGGTATGTTACATACGGAAGACATTTGGTTGTTATATTCAAAAAGAGAAGTATTCTTGTCCTCGATGAAGTAGTCGTCCTCAATATCTGTTTGTAAGTCTTCACGGTGATGACGAACAATGCTTGCGATGCTCTGTTCAATCATCTTGTCGCATTCTGCACCAGAAGGGCTTGATATGTAAGTTTGTCGCCGACGCCACCGATCTACTTGTCTTTCTCGAATTCCGCCAACTAGTCGGTGAAACATACATAAATCTCGCCATTCTGCAGCAGCAGTATCATCTCGTAATTGCTGTTCACTTTGTGTTCGAGGAATGTGTGTAGCAGGAAGTGATATGGCTCTTGAGGAAGATTGATCAGAAGAGACTGGGATGTGATACGTTCTAGACATCTGTATTTGGTTGTTTGAGAGAAACTTATGAGTTAGGTGAAGATTGTTTTCAAAAGTCTTTTTATGAGTTGTTGGGCAAGAAAAGCATTCAAGACCGAGGATTCTTTGGGTACGTTCATACAGTACTTTTAAATAAAACAATAACATATCAGGTTCAATGTCAGTCAGTAAATTTACTTAACAATGATATCGTTTAAACAATGATTGCAACCAAATGTTTTTCATAAAATTAGCCGGAGTAGATTGAAGTAGATAGAAATGAGCATGTCAATTGCGCGTATCAATACATGTGTATTCAAGTTGCGCTAGTTGTTAAAAAACATGTGCTTCAACTTTGTATCCTTCAATAAAACAATGACCATTGCAAATGTATTTAGGCAAAAATAAGCAAATCAAGACAACAGGTGTCAACGTACACTTAGGTACACAAATGGTATAGATAAATCTGGTGGACAATGGACGCTCAGGCAATAAAGGGACCCGGACGAAGACCATAACAAGAAGAAACTTTTTTTGAAAGACTCTCAAGAATAATGAATGAAACGTCCTCCTAAACATCATTTTCGGTATGTAGTAGCGTAGCAGAAAAATTATGGTACACAGAATCGACATGCGAAATAATTGGAAAAATGCCGAAATACAACTGGAAGTGCCTTTAACCGAGCTGCAAACAATGTGATTTGTGTAAATCTTACCTGTGAATTGATGATCTTTGAACTGCTTTTGTCGTTGGGATAAACTGGTATCGGGAAAGGTCTGCTAACAGCAGCTTTCTGTGTAGAATTTGAAACTTGCAAAATTCGTCTGTTTTCTGGGGATACAAGTTTTTGGTTACGAGACTTTTTGTTGTTGATTTCAAAAGAAGATTGAAATTTGCCTTGAGTGCATGAGTTAGATTTCACATTATTCATGGAGGGGTAGTTATTTGTGCATAATGAATCTTCATTCAAATTTTCATCATCAAAACCAAACCCATACGATGATCCACTCATTGCTGTTTGTGCTGTTGAGGAATACATCCATGCGCCTATTTTTTTTGTATGCTCACTTTCATTTGAAACACATGATGAATTGTTTGAAATGTATCTGAAAGAATTGTCAATATTCATTCTATCGTTTTTATTCTTTGTCTCTGCAATTGATGGTTTATGCAGGATGTTTCGTCTCAAGTGATTCGTTTTGCTTGATGATGGTGAAGCAATAATGTCAAAATGTTCAATTTGAAGTACAGTACTAATAGAATTCCACGCAAGTACGTTCAAGAAAGGCTTACGCAATCAAGACAATTGCATTCTTTTTTCTTCTCCCTCTTATCTACATGCGTCCGGAAGTTTGCGAAGAGCATGCAGATTATTTTTAAGGTTTATGTAGACGATTACTATCAAAACCATATAGAAAACATGGATTCTGAATCGTACATAGACGCAAATTCTTGAGAGAAATAATTAGAAAGCATATATATATATGTTTGTTTCACTTAGATTAATTATATAATTCTGCGATTATGAGAACCGAAGTTAAAATTTTGAGGAGAAATTTAAAATTTAATGAAATGAAACAAATATTTAGATGATCTCATGATACAAATTAAAGAACCCCCTTTGTCCTTCCCTAAAGCACCTGCTGTATTCCTATAGCCGAGGAGAAGTGGACTTTGCTTGTAACAACTTTGTGGCATTCTTCTTTGCAGAATTATGACAGGGTTTACCTCAACTCATATATTTAATTATTAATGTATTCATATATTATACTTCTATCATATTTTTCAGAATCTCTTCCTCGGATAATCTTTACATAGACACGAAATGATTTAATTCTGATCAATGAAGACATGAAAACAATACTTAGAAAAAGAAGAAAACCGCGAAAACCATCTTTACCTATTTCCTTGAAAAATTATCAAAATAAGAAATATTATGGTATTGAACTTCAATGCCATTACTCTTATTTTGAATAAAACTCTTAGATTCTTCAACACAAATTTGAGAACAATTATTGCACGAGAAACAATCCGAAATCTCACGGGATATTTTAGAAGACATAATGAACGAAGCTCAAGTGCGTGTGTATTGAAGATTGTGGTTACCACAAATAGGCATTACAGATAATGATAATAGCTGATGGCCAATTTCTTTACTTTCACTTTCACTTTTTATAGCAAATAAGGACCATAAGCATATCTTTCAAATTCAAGATCAGTTCTCGTTTTACTCATTCATTCTCTTCCTATTAAGTTTTTGGGGCAAGTGCAAGTACACTCTTTTGGTTCATTCGTGGGGAAATGAATACTGGATAAAAACCGGAGATGATGGTACGAATGTAAGTTGAATTAGAATTTAATGGAAGAATGCCAAAACAAAGTTGAACTCAATCGAATACAAAAATGCCTGACTTCATATTTTTTTCGTAACATTGCATGTCGCTTTTGAAAACAAAAGGTACTTAACTAACGATAAATTGATATATTTGAGATGAAGTCTTCATTTCCAGATTCATAATCCTTACAAAGATTGGAGACGACATCGAATATGGTTTTTGAATGCATTGAGTGATTAACATCACGTCTAAACTTTGTTTTATATCTTTGAATTTAGAACGTTTAGTACTTTAATTATTTGATCTTATCTTCAAAGCGCCAAAATTAAAATTTCTGATTACCTGTAGGTATAAATGTCTTACTGATCACTCTAGCTCTAGAGAAACGGTTTGAACTAAATACATTGAAGAGTTGCTCAATCACAATAGATTTTATTATCTTTTCAAGGCAAATATCTCATACATCATTTTACTAAATGTCTATAATAGGGGTCGCACAGACAAATAACTCTACTCCGAGAATACAAGGTTGGTAAGCAATGACTTTCCATAAAACTCCATCCAATGTTTGATTGCAGAACTAAAAAATGGCCATATGAACAATCACACCCATCTATTTTCATTATGCTCCTCACTACTTACTATGTTTGGATACTTACCTATTGGGAATTCTGTACAACACGAGAAGTTTCCGACTTTCAGTCCCGGAGTTTCACTAATCCAAATCCGAGCATAGTTGAAGGTGTGGAACTTCCTAATCAACTCGTGAAGAACATCCAACTCACAAAAGAATAATCAATGATAGTTGTTTTTATTATTCGTTGTTATTATCATCTTCTTTATCATTGCACTTTCATGCATCAGTTTTATTATTGATATACTTGGAGCGGCTTGGACTTCAAAGCAAATTCATGTTTCCGTCACCATAACTTAAATCACATGACGTATCTCACGATAGCATAAATGTACATTATCATTAATAATCAACACCATTTGTTTCATAGACAAATATGCAAATACTTAGATCTTGAAACTTCGTTTTAATCATGTATGCACTTGTCAAGATGATGCGTGAGGGGGTGTCAACATTCATGACAAGTTTGCCATCACGTCAAAAAAATGTGAGGTGATATTTTTTTGACAATTATAGTAATTTTTATTCCACGTGGATATAATTTTCAAGTTCAAGTAGTAAAGAGTCTTGAGAGGTAAACATGATAAATGTTCTTTCTCCAAGTAGTTACATTCACTGCTTCATTTTTGTGCTGAATTATAACAGCAGTACACAAAGTAATCGTTCGACAGATGAAAGACAAACACAGATTTTTCACTTCCACTCAAGCAAGCATATCTTTCTTTTTGCTCAATGTTTCAATTCCACTGTGTTATAGCTTTTTACCATACCCCTTGACGAGAAGCACAATTTTACCTGTGAAGAAACATTCATTTAATACGTGCGCATTCACTATCTATCCAGGCTCTATTTTGACTGAAATCAAATGCTCTAAATCAAAAACATTATTGAAATCTTCTAATGATGGGATATCCGAAGAAGAACAAAGGATACAAAATGCTTATAAAGCAGCAATGGAAGAAGATGAAGAATGGTACAATGAGTTCGTGGCGAATATCTTACAATCTCAGCCATCAACGCCTTCATCTACTAAATCTAGTATGACACAGACATTAAAGGAGGATGAAGAAAATGATGAATTAGATATAGCAGAATCAAATTTCTTATCTATGGAAGAAAAATCAAATGCAGGTGATACTACCATACTAGAGTTATCTACAGAAAACAAAGGAGAGGAGGATAAATACAAAACAAATGATGAAATCCCAACCATGGAATCAAAAGATGATGAATTATATACAATTCCTCCAATGGAAGAAGCAGATCAAGATGAATTTGTTGATTCTCTTGTTATCACTGAATCTCAATTGAACCAACTACAGGAATTGGGATATTCCTTAGAAGAATGTCAAGCGTTAGCTATGGATGCAATGGATATCATTTTACAGGATTCTATTCAGCGTCCTAGCAGTGGTATTCCACCTCGTTGGAAATCTGGTAATGAAATTGTTCATGAAGATTTAGTGGACGATGATACGTATGATGATGAAGATGACGAAGATGAGTTGGAAGAAGACGAAAATGAAATTCCCTCAGTTAATTATTCTAGTGCTAAATATACGAATAGTAAACGATCACCACCGCAGCCTGAAAGACGCAATCGACGGCGTACACGTGCACCTAAACGACAATCGATCGCTTATGAAAATGATTCTGAATTTGAGAATAAATTCTGGCCATCACAATCGACCTTTCAAAACTATCTCCGTCGTGAAGCTCAATTACGCCTCGCAATTTTAGGACCTTCCTGGAAGGATCTAGTCAAAAGTGAATCTGAATGGCGTTTAGATCTATATAAGGAATGGTTACGTGTATTAGAAGATGGATTGGGTGATGATGTGATTACAAGTGGGAGGGAGGGTGGTGATATGAGAAGAAGAAGGCCTGCTCGTAGACGAAAGAGACGAAGAGATTTGGATGAAGAGAATTATCCAGAATATGATGATTATGAAGCTCGTAGAAGGAGAAGAAACATGCGAAAAAATGGAATAAGGGAAAGAGCTAGAGTGGACTCTTCTAGTAGAAGAAGACCAGGTGATAGGACGGCATATAATGTGGATGATGAAAGTGAACAAGACGAATTCAATAGTGTGAATATGAGTGAAGAGGAAAGAGAAATGCGCCAGAAAAAAAAAGAATTTCGTGCTAGGAAAAGAAATGCTATGAATACAAAATATGAACCAAGACGGGATCAGGATAAGTTCTAAGAAAAAAATGTGAAAATGAATCAAATGCAAGTTATCTCAATATATATCACATAAAAAGTATTTGATGATGACATGATTGCCTTCTAATTTTGAAAGAGAATTGCTTGATTTATGCAGATAAAGAATAATATTCTAAAGTTTTTCATTACTATGCACCGTAATCCTTCTTGCATTGTAAAGATGACATTCATGTTTTCGAAGCTTCCGAGGACGGAAGCAATGATTATACTTGTTTCCACATATAATGCAATTTTTCACTGAAAGGTCGTGCTATCATCTCATTAAGTTTTTATCATTCTTTCATAGCTATTGAATAAAGATGCAACACATTATTTTCTCTTTATTACTTCATTCCTTCATTGCGAATTTATCACTTTATCAATGTTTACATTCCCATTCATCTCTTGTTTTTGATTCTTTGATTTTTCTAGTATCTTAAATTCCATATTTAATTTTCATCATTAAAAGACCCTGCTGTCCCAAGAAAATTTCATGTAAAAAGGTAAAAACACCCAACCAGACAATAGGTGAAATATCCACGCCAAAAGCAGGTGGAACGGCACCACGGATAAGCTTTAAGAGTGGCTCTGTAGGCCAGACGACTATGTTGAAAGGAGGGGAGTTAACATCTGTCGTAGGATACCAAGATATGACTACACGACAAAGCTAGATTTTAGGAAACGAGAGTTGATGAGGAATGATGATTGGTACATGATGAGATAAAAAGGTCACATGGAATTACTTATTTCTTTTCCATAATTTTGTGTCAAAATTTGGTCTGTAGTAATCTAGTATTCTTACCATGGCAAAGGATAAAATATTGAGCGTTGGATCCAAGACGTTAGCAAGAGGTTGAACCCAAGGTTCTGTTTCAGCAAGGAGTATCATGCTATTTCCCAAGGTATTCACATCCATCATCATATCAGGAGATACTGCTGGAAGGGATGTGGTTGAGGAAGCCAGAAAAGCCTTCGATGTGGTAGTTGAAACAGATGGTGTTACAAAGCCTTGACATGCTTGAAATAGTGTAAGAAGGAGCAATGTGTATGTGGAGGTACGCGCCATGATATCTGATATGGTTTGTTTCGATTTATTTTGTTGAATGAATGTTTAGAAATGAAGTCGGGAGGCTCATAATTTCATTTACCCTCACAGCAGAGACGAGCTCTTCGATAATAATCTTTATTATTATTTTCACTTACGTGCGTAGGAATTGAAATTGACTCATACTATTTTGCACATGTTGGATTTGAAAAAATTGCTGATGTCATTGATATCCCGAATCTCCAAATTGCTTTCTGCTGTAGAACTGTGTAGGAAGAGGCTGTAGGTTGAGTACGCACTTACTTCAAGAATCGATCCATCAACTCAATAAGAAAGCATGCAATGTAGGTTAGGTTACATTTGTTGTCCGCTGTGAGAACTCCTTTACACTGACTTTTATTATTGTATTGGTGGAAGCGTCAAGAAGACTTTGTTGTAGGCTCAATAGAATCAAACAATTTGACCAATATTGTGGAAGAAGAAAAAAATGAAATCTACTAAAAATCTAGCTTTGTCATGGTTTCTTTGTTGGAACTTCATCAACACTCAAGTATCAAGCTTTGAGATACCTTCAGCTTCATCACGTACATTCTTACACACTTCGTCTTCCTTTCCTAGAAAAAATACTCAACTCTTCGCTTCTCCTTCCAACAACAGTGATAAAACAGAGTTTAGCCATCAAATTTCACGTACATCCTTTTTATCCTCCCTCTTTCTCCTCACCACAGCCTCCACAACTTTCCCTCAAATCTCCCTCGCCGAAGAGGAAGAAGCAATCACAGCCGCCGCTTCCACCCCACCAGTCAACACCTACAGCATCACATCCTGTCCCTCCTATGGATCCTCTGCATGTATCTCCACTACCTCCGTTCGTGGAAATGCTATGAAATCCTATTCCGGTCCCTGGACATTCACCAGCACACCCGAAAAAGCCTTTTCTACCCTCCTCGATATTCTAAAGTCCGAATCTAATTCCATCACCATTACCAAATTAGACAAAGAGGGTATGTACATTCAAGCCACAGCCAATCGCAATTTAGGAATCTCTGATAATTTGGAATTTTACGTCAAGAAAGAAGATAATGTCATTATTTATAAATCGATTCAGATTGGTCTTGACAAAGATGGGAAAGAAGTGAATGATTTAGGTGCCAATAAGAAACGTCTTGAACGATTACGTAAAATGAGCAATGGTGCATTTGGTGTCATGGGGGATATGGGTAGTTCCGATTATATGGATGCTGCCGCAGGTGGATCCAATGGACCACTTGGACAATTAAAAGCTTTTTATGGATTACAGAGTGGTGGTGGATTTGAAGATGTTTTTGATTAAAAAGTCATTATTTATTCTATCATCTTGTTGAAATTTCTTTCCTGATAAATACGATAAATATGAGCTAAATATTGCAAGTCTTACTATAAATCATCAGGTATGGAAGATATATGTGAGGGTCTCTTGTATGCGTAACTTCTTTTAACGCAAAGCTTCACCATTATCTGGCGAATGGACACACTAAACTTTAATGAAACACTTAACATTTCATCATAATAAACTTTTTGAAACCTATCTTAGCGAAAGAAATATATCTAAACGAAATTAAGTACTCCTACCACTTACAGAAGCCAAAAGAGTATTGTAGACAATAATACAGACCCCGAAGGAAACTGCAAAACTACAACTAACTTCTATCCCTTCTTGCTAGGATTTTAACATTCAATCCAATCATATCTGGTGGTACACAAGGTCTACTTGATGGATATTTAACTGTTCCATCCTTTGCTTACAGTCAAAACATATCTTGTGTTCAATTCTTAAAAGTTGGTTGATTATATTTCCTTTATTTAAAACATATTCATTATTGTTTAGTAAAGCGGCAAGAAATGATTCGCTATGCTATAAAAGCTTACTGCCAGCCCTCTCAGGTTTCCTTCGAAATTATCCATTCCTATCCCATTCTCTAGTTCCCCAAACCGAACTCCCACTCGATCTCCCAAACCAGCCATGGCCGCAAATAATGCTCTGAGCTGAGCCTCTGTGCTTGCCATTTCGCTTGGAGGATTGTCAATCATGAATGTTTCTATGCAAACATCAAATTCACTTGATCCCATACAACTATCTACTCCTCCAGTTAAGACCGACTGAAAAAATCTTGCTATTGGATATCGTGCATATTCATACACACCAAATAATGTAGCACTTGCAAAGCACTTGGAGACATAAAGTGATATCCATTCATCCATACTGCGAGTTTTTGCCCGTATTTTTGCTTCCTCAGGTCCATATTCTGTAAATCGATATAAAATATCAGCATATACTTGAGAAGAAAATGCAGCTAAAAAGCCAAAGCTAGATGATTCTAATACTAAATTTTGTGGAAAGAGTTTGGAACTAAAGTCGTTCGAGAGAACAGTGTATTCTAGCCATTTTGTTGTATCAGCAAATATATCCACGACATCAATTTGAAAGGGATTCTTCTCTGGAAGATCAATTTCATTTGATTCAGGTTCACTTTCGTCGGAAAGAGAATTTAACCACTTCTGACGACGTGCATTCAATTTAATGAGCTCATATGGTACAGTTGCAATTAAAACGCTCACTATTGTGGCTGTTGGGCCAGAGACTCCTACATCATCTAAGAGAGGCAAAGCAGCTGCACGTGTTAAGAAATAATCTCCATCTGCAACTGCTGCAGTATAATAATCTTCTTGTGTAGAGCTTTCTACATTAGAATCGACGTTCTCGGCGATATTCTTTTCTGATGTCTTTGATTTCAAAATCGCTTTATTAGTCATATTCTCACTATTTATTTCGGGTCCGTAACCCAGTTTGCCTTCTTCTCTCAGTCTTAGTAAAATACCCACACAAACATTGGCCACAGCTCCAATACTCCCCGCCAGACCTTCTCCAAACACTAAGGACAAGACGTCTGTTGCAGTTTCTGGAACAGCGCTGCCGAGAACTTTTTGTGTCATTGTTTCAACCTCAGCAAGCGTTTCTTGTTCTATATCAATAAGACTAAATTCTTCCTCGGCCGGAGAAAAATTCAAAAAATCCATCTGAAATTCAAAATTATCAGTGGTCAGAGAATACAGTATAAATGTAGTAAATGCTAATCCTAAGATGGACATACTTCTCATTTCAATGGAAGATACATTCGAAGACATGTCTGAATGTTCAATATGTTCTTGCTTTATGATTTTTTGTTTTTCTTTACTTTCACCACTTCCAGCCATTAAAAATGATCTTCTTGGGTTAGAAGGAAGATTTCTCATTTGATACGGTTGCAAATGTTGAACATATCTATCATAGAGCAAGTCTGATTTTAATTCTGCATACCCTTTGGATGCATATTTATGTGCAAAGTCTGAAGTTGGGACGAATCCTTCGACTTGGGTAGATGGTAGCAATAAGAACAAAGCTAAAGTGGTTCCCAAGTCATTTATTCTCCTTTTTCCCATTCGTTGCTTCAATTGTAATTGATTCCTTGATATTATCTCATTGCTTTTTCGTGTTATTCTCGTCATCTTCTGCATTTTTACTGTTGGGTTTTTGAATTGCTTGCATTAAATATCTTCTCAATATAACACATTGATAAGCATTCTGATTCACACAAAGCGAAAGGTAAGGTTCTATTTTACCATGCGTCTTCCACATCTTTTGCCCTGTAAGAAGTGTGTACGCCTGAATGACGTCAACCACAATTACTTACAATTTTAAAAAACGGAAACGTTTCCGATGACGCGAGGTATATGTTGAAAATCCATTGTGCTGAAAAACGTGAGTTTACGGTATAAGAGCATCTCACCATTGGATTGTACCAGGATCTGAGAGAATCCAAACATGAAGAGACGAATCCATAAAAATTCTTATTGAAAGAACCATATTTTTGACGACCCAACGTACTCTAAATCTTTTCATAACAGGAGTACCATGTATCATAAGAGCCATTGCATGTTTTTTAAAGCAAAAAAGTGAGCACCTCGAAAGGTACAAAGGTCAAAAACGCTACCCGGGATTCGAACCCAGAACCTCAGCATTAGGAGTGCTACGCGCTGCCATTGCGCCAGTAGCGCGTGACGGAGGCGACCAAATTACAGAATATAGTTTGTACATTTCTGAAATATGCTAAGGTGATTACTATTTATGTTATTTCAAAACATTTGGAATCACAAAATGAGACTTCAAGAATCAATGAAAGTTAGCGATTACAGAACTTTCCAAAATTATATTATGTCAAGAGATCAATAAAGTCCATTCCCTACATGATCCTACTCTTTTGACGACTCAAAGTCGGTAGGATCTCTTCTATTTCTTCACAGATGGCCTAATAAGTGTGTAATGAATGAAGCTCAGGAAAGTAATATTGTGCTTTATAAGAGGCTTTGTCATTCACCCAATCTAGATTTGGATTTTCAGAAAAAGATGACAATGGATGTTGTTGTACGTACGTACATATCCCGCACACATAATTACTTAATATCATAATTACCTCAACTATAGGTTATGCATGCCAACTGAATGGCGAAAATTGCGTTCACGGCCGCTCTCATAGTCACCGTCAACAAATTCATCGTCGATCACCAACGC